>Ga0172364_10002576_pt1 | contig 14425 bp, 11 predicted proteins | sample LakKivSesite10cm_FD_114545 | JGI IMG/M metagenome (GOLD analysis project Ga0172364, IMG submission 114545) | Sediment microbial communities from Lake Kivu, Rwanda - Sediment site 10cm | ecosystem: Environmental > Aquatic > Freshwater > Lake > Sediment | place: Rwanda: Western Province, Lake... | reverse complement strand
TTCAATGTTTACGAAGAATAACCAAAAAACTTTATATAAATCAAGAACTTAGATAAACTATATTGATGTCTAACTTATTTAAAAAGGCAGCAGTTTTCACAGATATACATTTCGGCCTGAAGTCAAACAGTCTTGAACACAATCAAGACTGTGCCGATTTCGTTGACTGGTTCATACAAACTGCCAAATCTGAAGGTTGTGAGACTTGTTTTTTCCTAGGTGATTACAATCACCATCGTGCGAGTATCAATATCCATACTATGCAATATGGATTACGCGCATTAGAAAAATTGAATGACAATTTTGATAATGTTTATTTTATTCCAGGCAATCACGATTTATATTATCGTGATCGCAGGGATATACACAGTGTTGAGTGGGCAAGGCATTTGCCAAACGTTCATATCATCAATGATTGGTTTGCCGAAGGCGATGTAACTATCGCGCCATGGTTAGTAGGAGATGAATACAAGAAACTGCTCAAGATCAAATCAACAAAATATTTGTTTTCGCATCTTGAACTGCCACGCTTCTACATGAATGCTATGGTTGAGATGCCAGATCATGGTGAGATAAGCGATGAACATGTAGGTGGATTTGAACAAGTATATTCAGGACATTTCCATAAACGACAGTCACGTAAAAACATCTGGTACATGGGCAACGCTTTCCCACACAACTATGCTGATGCAGGCGATGATGCACGTGGCATGATGATACTAGAATGGGGAATTGATCCTGTATTCAAATCATGGCCCAAACAACCAACATTTAGAGTTTATAAATTAAGTGATGTGTTAGAAAACCCTGATGGATATTTACTACCACGTAGCAGTATTCGTGTACATCTTGATATTGATATTAGTTACGAAGAGGCAAACTATATCAAAGAAACATTAGTACCAAAACATCAACTGCGTGAAATGGCATTGATACCTATGAAACTTGATCAACATGCAGTTGATCTCGCCCCAGGTGACTTGAAATTTGAAAGCGTTGATCAGATAATTACAGATCAAATTAGCAATATTGAAAGTCAACATTATGATCCTAAAGTATTGCTTGAGATTTATAGAAACCTATGATACTACTAAAAAATATTACATTACGGAATTTTTTATCTATTGGCGCAGTCACACAGGCTGTGAATTTTGATAGCAAAGAATTGACATTGATTTTGGGTGAGAATCTCGATCTAGGGGGAGATGGTGCTAGAAATGGTACTGGGAAGACTACCCTCATCCAAGGTCTTTCATATGTATTGTTTGGTACACCAATCAATCAAATACGTAAAGATAATCTAATCAATCGTACTAACGGTAAAGGTATGATGGTTACATTAGAGTTTCAATGTAACGGTGTTGATTATAAGATTGAGCGCGGTCGTAAACCAAACGTACTCAAATTTTATGTGAACAATCAAGAAGAAGAATGTATCAATGATGCCCAGGGTGAGAATAAAGAGACACAAGAGCATATTGAACGTGCTATTGGTATGACTCCCGACATGTTCAAGCAGATCATTGCATTGAACACGTATAGCGAGCCGTTCTTAGCCATGAAAACAAATGACCAGCATGACATTATTGAGCAGCTGCTGGGCATTACATTGTTAAGTGAAAAGGCGGAATTAATCAAAGAACAAATTAAAAGTACAAAAGACAAAATTACTGAAGAAGAATATAAAGTCAAAGCCATTGAAGAAGCAAACAAGCGTATCCAAGAACAGATTGAAAATTTAAAAAGACGTTCAAAATTATGGGATACCAAACACGATGAAGATTTAAAAAAGATTAAGGAAGACTTGATAGAATTACAAAAACTAGATATTGATCTTGAACTACAAGGTCATAAAGACCTTACTGCTTACAATCAACGTAAAAAAGATCACCAAGATTTAGATAAGACTATTGAAAGAGCATCAAGTGATTTAGAAAAAGAAACTAGAAGCCTACAAAGACTAGATCGTGAATTGCAGACATTGCAGAAACATCAGTGCCATGCATGCGGACAAGATATACATGATGATAAACATAGTATATTGGTTTATGAAAAAGAAAAAAACAAAGCCGAAACAATTAAGATTACTAATGACTTAACACGCTTAAAAAATGAATTGCAATCTGCCAAAGACAGTCTAGGTCCGATAGGTAAACAACCAAAACTGTACTACGACACTGAACAGGAAGCATTCCAACATCGTAGCATGGTTGATAGTTTTATACGTTCAATAGAAGATAAAGAGAAGGATATAAATCCATATACTGATCAAATTAGTGAGATGGAGAATCAAGCATTACAAGTCATTGACTTTAACAATATAAACAGTTACACTAAACTTCTTGAACATCAGAAATTTTTATTGGACCTACTAACAAATAAAGACAGTTTTGTACGTAAGAAAATTATAGATCAGAACCTCAGTTATCTCAACGCAAGGCTCACACACTACCTTGATAGAATCGGATTACCTCATCAAGTAATATTTTTAAACGATCTATCTGTTGAGATAACTGAGTATGGACGTGAACTTGACTTTGATAATTTAAGTCGCGGTGAACGCAATCGTCTAATACTTGGCTTGAGTTTCGCTTTCCGTGATGTGTGGGAAAGTCTATACAGCCCAATCAATACATTGTTTATTGACGAATTGATTGATAGTGGTATGGATACTGTAGGTGTTGAAAACAGTATGGCGATATTAAAAGACATGAGCCGTAATCGTAATAAGAGTGTATGGCTTGTAAGTCATCGTGAAGAACTTGCCGGGCGAGTACCTACAGTATTGCGTGTTGTGAAAGAAAACGGCTTTACAACATATAGCACTTCACATGATTTCACATAAATTTTTCCATATGGGTAAACAAAGATAAAATATACACATGCCAAGTCCACAAAAACAAAAAGGCTCAAGTTGGGAACGTGAAGTAGCACGATACTTGAGTGAAAAATATAATGAAAGTTTTATACGCGCACCCGGAAGCGGGGCATATGTAGGCGGTAAAAATAAAGTTAGAACACAAATACTACACGAAGGGCAGATTCGTAGTTTTAAAGGGGATATTGTTCCGGGACAAAGTTTTCCTAAATTTAATGCAGAATGCAAGAGTTACGCTGATTTCCCATTTCATTTAGTGCTTACAGGTGACTGTAAAGTATTAGATAGTTGGTTAGACCAAATGATGGACGTAAGTGAAGAAAATGACTTAAATATTCTGTTCATGAAGTTTAATAGAAAAGGTAGTTTTGTATGTGTTCAAACTAAATTAACATGGATTACAGATCAATTTTTATATTATACAAGTAAAAAACACAAAGATTGGCTCATTATAGAATTTGACCATTTTTTCAGTTTAAATTCTGACTTACTAAAAGTTTATTCTTCAAACTCATCAGACACCACGTCATCTAAAACCCTTACTATTTCAACAGTTAACAATTAAAATTTGTCTGGCAGAGGATGCTCTGCTCTCCTTGAGTAAGCCTGATTTATCAGTAGCCTACGGATCTGGAGTAAAGATACTTTTATAGTATCGTATACCGAGAGGGCAATCGACAGGTTTGCGAACCCTCAATGAGTACATATCTTATTTCGTTTTGCGGATATGTAACATGCGTTATAGTAGATGAAAGTCTACAACTACAGTCCATAAACTTTACAGTATAACCGGTAGCGTGATATATCACAAAAGGGTAATATCACGGGAACAAACGACATGGATGATGGGCAGGCAAGTCCTAACTATGGTAGTGCTGAGATAGCACTACCATGGCTTCAAAGCGGCAATTAATCTCAATCCATATAAAATTAAAAAGACTGAGTGAGCGGTAGCGAACGAAGTGTTGTCCGAAGGACAACTTAAAAATAGTTCAATCCAGTTTTCTTTGTAGTTTCCATATGCCCTTCTATAATTTTGTTAATTGCTTTTCTTTCGTCTACGGACATATTTAAAATATCTTCATAAGTCGCACCACCGCGTAAATGCCATGCCATGGTTAGAGCTGATTCTTTGATACCCCTAACTTCATTTTCCATATCAGTAATTAACTTCGTAACTTCCGTAGGGGAAGAAGAGAGAAGTTTTATCCGAAAAAATCTGAGGAGTTTAGTGTGAAGGGTTGTTTATATGGTTTATTACAACTAGTACATGAAATCTCTAATGGTTTTATTTCAGTACTTTCTTTTAATTTTGCGTTATAATCTTTTATAGCGTTATAGGTATTTGCATCGCATTGTTCCAAAAATTCACAGATATGTTCTGAATCTGTGACCACGGCGTGGGGGGTTCTTATAAATTCTATAGATTGACTAATCACCTTCATGGTCAATGCAGTTACCATTTTAATCGCTTCTTGAGTTGCTTCTCTTTTTTCCTTTTCGTCTTGTATGTTTTCTATACGATTAAAAACTTTTTGTAAATCAAACTGGCTTATAGCAGCAACAGTCATTTGTGCGTATGTCACAGGTCTAAATTTAAATTCTAGGTCGTTTAATACTAATAGTTGATTGTAATCACCTAATTTCATACCTGTCAAAATTGTCATTAGGTTAATTCCATATGTTGCCTCATTTTGACATCCGGGGCAGACAGTAGTAATATCTAATGTATCTTGACCGCCAGCACTGCGAATACCTATTAGTATAGCATCTAAATCGCTGATCATTAGGTGCATAGGATCTTTTATACATGGTACACAACTTTTAATGACATCAGCAACAGCCACTCCGTTAAACAATGCGTCGGGAGTACGTAATGAAATCTCATCTAATGCAGTCATTGGGTAAACCGGCAGTTCACCGTTTTTAGGCATATCTACTACTTCTGATGGATAACCTATTCCTGCACTAGGTAATTTAATATAAACGGCTGGTCTTCTGAAATGCTGTCGCAATGGATTATCCATGGTAACCTCTTAATTTTGGGTAATTTTATAACTATAAATAGTAGTGTTATTTATGAACCCAGAGAAAGCGTATAAAAAATGACTCCACAAGATATTGATAATCTACAGAATGCTATTAATGCTTTACAGCAATCAGTAAACGGATTAGCGGGTAGCACCGGAGTTATCGGAAGTAGTCTTAATAACTTCAATGGTCAAGTGCTTAATTCTAGCCAAATGGCTAGAACTGCCGGACAAAGTTTTCAAGCAGCCGGGCAAAACATGGTATCATCTTCCATGTCTGTGGCTGCTGCTCAACAACAAGCAGCACAGCAAATGCAGCAACAGTCTGCTGCTATGGCTGCATCAGCAAATACCTTACGCCAGCAAATTGGACAAGCAGCGAGCGCCGTATCAACATCTACAGGTAATTTAAGTTCTTTAGGTGGGGCAGTTTCAGCGACAGCCACAGGATTAGGGGCATTAGCAGCAAGATTAGGTATTACTCAAGGCGCGGCAGCGGCTCTTGCGGTTACATTTAGTTCTGTAGTGAATGCGGTTTTAGGTCAAACTCAAAGTTTATTGGGTGCAAGAGATGCGCTTAATAAATTAGGCGGTGTCGGTCAACAAACAGCAAGTTCATTATACTCATATGCACATGCAGCAGGATTACATTCTGATACGATAGGCAGAATGATTAGTCCTCTTGCTACTTTAGGACCTGCATTATTAGGATTAGGTCGCGGTGCAGGAGACGCTCAAAAAGCGTTTATGGAACTTGTGCAAGTTGGCCAAGAGAATAGAAAACAGTTTGCTAATATAGGTGTTTTCCAAGAAGAGATGATGAGGTATCAGGGCAACTATGTTGCTGCCCAAGATGCTGCAGGTATAAGTTTAAGACTGCAAAACACCAACATGAGCAAATTGCAGGCTGCAAGTCTGGAATACATTAAAAACCTATATGAATTATCAGCACTAACCGGGGAAGAAGTCAGTACTGTTGAAAAACGCATGAGAGCAGCTAGAGAAGATCCTCTAGTTCAATTGAAGAATTTAATTCAACAGGAAGAAATTTTTGGTCTAAGACGAAGTGCCGAAGAAAAAGAAAAAGCAGGCGATCTAGAAGGGGCTAGACTAGATCGTGAAGCAGCCAACCGCCTAGAACAAGACATGGCATTTAGAAATGCAGTCGTTGATCAGTTATCAATGCTTCCTGCAAATCTGCAAAAAGGTGTAAAAGAATTATTAGCGACCGGCACGTTAGGTAAAGACAATCTTCAGATGTTCATGACCGGAGTGGCTCCGGTCATATTAGAACTTCAAGAAACAGTTAAAAATGCTAGAACTGCTGATGGTCAACCAATCTCAGCTGAAGACCAAGCAAAACTGTTTGCTGACTTACTTTCTAAGGAAATGTATGAGCCTGGTGGAAGATTAGGTCAATTAGCAACACAAGTAGGACCAGCAGCATTACTATCAGGTAATGAACAACTAAGACAGCAATTATTCCCTACTGATGCGATGAAGCAATATGCTCGTCAGCCTGAAGATAGGGCCGAACTACGTGCAGAAGCAGCGCAACAAATAGCATCTGCTATGACAAGCGGTGCAGACAGCGCAAGTAAAATTGCCGCATCATTGCAAGAAGCAGGAATAACATTAGGTCAAGTTAGCGATAGAATAGCAAAAGAATTAAATCCATTCGTACAAGATTTTGATATCAATACACAATCTCCTGTTGCTACTGAAGAAGCAAAAAGACAGGCAGAACCTACTAATGAATTACTAACAGCACAGTCTGCTATAGCAACACTAGATAATATTGCAAAATCAGATCAGGCTGCGGTAAACTTTTTGGGTGGTATTGCTGATGACGTATCAAAGATTTTAGGATTATTTGGTGTAGACGTAAGTGATGAAGCCAAGCGTCTAAGAGATTTATCAAGAGAAACAATAGGAACAGGTCAACCGGAAAGTAACCCGCAGCAATCAAGAGAAGCGACTACACCTGCAGCACCTGTCGGTAGTGAAATTTTACGCCGTGAAACGCAACCAGCAGCGCCGGCAGTAGTTACCGCACCGCCTACTGCGACAGAAACGGCACCACCTGTAGCAGCACCAACAGTACCACCTGTTGCGACAGAAACAACACCACCTGTAGCAGCACCAACAGTACCACCTGTTGCGACAGAAACGGCACCGGCAGTTACACAACCTGTAGAGACTCCGACAGTACCACCTGTAGCAGCACCTACAGTAGAGACAGCACCGCCTGTAGCACCCCCTACTCAAATAACTACGCCGGTTGCCACACCTAGAGCACCGGAACAGCAGCCGCCCGTTGTTGCCCCACCTAGACCCGAAACTGCCACACCAGAAACAATAGGGACCACCCCTGAAGCACCTTCTGCTAGCAGAAGAACACCGCAAAGTACTGAACAAGGTAGAGTAACAGAATCAACACCTATTAATTTTTCAAGCATTTCAGTTAGAACTAACTTAGGCACTACTCTACAACTTAATCCTGCATTAGTTGGTAAAATTGCAGGATATATACGTCAGTCTAATAATAGAGTAGGTTCGTTACGACCAAAAGTTATGCTTGCATTGGATAGCGCAGGTGCTGAAAATGCAGGTAAACTGGATAAAAAAACATTAGATACAATTATTGATAGGGTTGCTGAACAGGCGAGACTTCCTTTACCACCTGGTTCTACTGCAAACATAGCAGAAACACAAACAGAAACCGCTCCTATAATAACTCCTGAAACACCTAAACAAGCAGTAAGACCTAACATTAATGAGTTGATAAGTTCTGGAAAATTAGAAGCAACAACTCCTGCAGCAGTTGCAAATAAAGTAGCAACACCTAAAACAAGAGAAGGAACAGTCAGAACTTCACTGACAAAACTGATTGATACAGGTATCATTGATCCTAAATTCTTGCGTGGCCCGCAAGAAATCCCTGTGAACATCATTGCAGATAGAACGGGCAAAAAATCTGCGAATGACGCTAACCCCAGAACTAGAGATACACAAGGTGAGGGTTATGGACTAGATCCTAAGTTATTAGAAGGTATAGTTTCATTACAGCGCGCCGATTTTGGTGATTTAACATTACAACATATTACTGCATTAAATGATTATTATCATGCATTGAATTTTAATAACTCTTCTCATAAAGAAGGTCGTGCTGTAGACTTTACAGTAAATAAAACACCTACCCCCGAACAATCAGCAAAAATAATCAATATTTTAAAAGGCATAGGATTTAGTAAAGTCAATGACGAATACAATAATCCTACAGCAACTACACAAGGTAAACATTTTCATGCGGAGGTTTCTCCTCAAGAATTACCTAGTTTAGATATGGGAGGATTAGTGCGCGGCCCTAAATCAGGGTTCCCTGCTATGTTACATGGTAATGAAATGGTAATACCATTATCGCCAGATAGTTTGCTTGCCGAATTAGGTAAAAAGACTTCAGAACAAGTAAGCACAGAAACCAAATCAGCCCAACAGCAATTAGATACATTGTCTACTTCAAACTTAAAAGATGATTTATTTAGAGCAAATGAAATGATTGCCAAAGTACTGACAAGTAAACTAGATGAAGTGATTAATAAATTGGATGCAGGTAACCAAACTTCTAGCAAGATATTACGTTATAGTCAGGTTTAACTATAAATAAAACAGTAATAACAAAAATGTCATACAAAAAGAAATTTTTAAATAGATCAGGAATCAGCAGCCCAATATCCGGTGCTAATAGTAATGCCGGATCTTGGAATACGGATTCAAGTAGCGGACAAAATAGTAATGGCACTTGGAACAACGATAATTTTGGTTATCGTAACTATATGAGTAGACTTCCGGAAGTCTATACAGGACATCCAAACAGAATTGAACGTTACAATCAATATGAAATGATGGATGTTGATGCTGAAATCAACGCATGTTTAGATATCATTTCAGAATTCAGTACACAGAAAAATGATCAAAATAAGACTGCATTTACACTAGATTTTAAAGAAGATCCTACACCCAACGAAATAAACATACTAAAAGAACAGTTACAACAGTGGTGTAAACTAAACGAATTTGATCAAAGAATGTTTAAGATATTCCGTAATGTTATTAAGTACGGAGATCAAGTATTTGTGCGTGACCCCGAAAACTTTAAACTATATTGGGTTGATATGGTTAAAGTTATCAAAGTTATTGTTAATGAAAGTGAAGGCAAATTGCCCGAACAATATGTATTAAAAGATTTAAACATTAACTTACAAAACTTATCAGTTGCACAGAAAACAAACACAGATTTTGCCGCTAATCCTGCAACAGGATTAGGTGGAACAGGTGGCGGAACTAACACACCTTATACAGTTCCAGCAATGCCATATAATACATCCGGTAGCCGTTTTACATTGGGTCAAAGCGAGATGGCTATTGACGCAAAACATATAGTACATTTAAGTTTAACAGAAGGATTAGATAGATTTTGGCCGTTTGGACAAAGTATATTAGAAAACGTATTCAAAGTATATAAGCAAAAAGAATTATTAGAAGATGCTGTATTAATTTATCGCGTACAATGTGCACCTGAACGTAGATTATTTAAGATTGACGTAGGTAATATGCCAAGTCATATGGCTATGGCTTATGTTGAACGTATTAAAAATGAAATTCATCAACGTAGAATTCCTAGCGTATATGGTGGTGCATCAATAGTAGATGCTACATATAATCCACTCTCAATGAATGAAGATTACTTCTTTCCAGTCACCGCAGACGGTCGCGGATCATCAGTAGAAGTTATGCAGGGTGGTCAAAATTTAGGCGAAATTGATGACTTAAAATATTTTAATAACAGATTAGCACGTGGACTACGTGTACCAAGTAGTTACTTACCAACTGGTCCGGATGACAGCGATAGACCATTAAGCGATGGTCGTGTTGGTACAGCATTGATTCAAGAATATCGTTTCAATCAATATTGCGAACGATTACAGAATTATATGGCTCAAAAACTTGACGAAGAATTCAAATTATTCTTGCGTTGGCGAGGATTCAATATTGATAGCGGATTATTTGAATTAAGTTTTAATCCACCGCAAAACTTTGCAGCATATCGTCAAAGTGAACTTGACACGGCTAGAGTAACAACTTATCAAACAATGGAACAATTTCCTTATATTAGTAAACGTTTTGCACTAGAACGATTCTTAGGATTGACACAAGAAGAAATCAACAAGAACGAAAAACTATGGCGTGAAGAAAACGGTAAAGAAAAACTTAATGAACCTGCAGGTACTGATCTACGTAGTATAGGTGTCAGCGTAAGCGATATTGAATCTGATAAAGAAACAGGCGAAGAATTAGAGCAACAAGCACAGCAACAACAAATGGGCCCCGAACAACAGCCGCCAGCAGGACCAGTTAATGCTGCAGGACCAAATGCGGCTATGGCTGCAGGACCACAGGCTGGACCAGCTGCTGGACCAGCAGGTCCGCCGGGTTAAGATAAATACTAATATGCATTTAATTGAAATGTTCAATCCGCCCGTCCCGGGCTATCAAGATATCAGCGATGATAATAGTAAGCCGGTTTGGAGAACAAGCCGTAAGACAAAACTTACACTAGAACATATCAGAAAATTACGTAAAATGCTAGACGTAAGAAATTTTGAAAAGAAAGAATACCTTAAAAAAGTTAAAGAGCAATACGGAATTCCAGCACAACCACAGCAACCCACTGCGTAAAACACTAAAAACGCAAAAAAATCGCACTTATTGAACTCTTTTTAGTGATATTCACTAAATAATTCTACAAAGCCATTATTATCCAGGAGAACACAAATGGAAAACAAGAAATACGAACAGCTTATTGACCTCATCATCAATGAGCAAGATGAAAAAGCCCGTGAATTATTTCATGAAATCGTAGTTGAAAAATCACGCGAAATCTATGAATCAATCATGGATGAAGAAATGATGGACGAAGGCGGTCAGATGCATGGTCAAGTTGCAGATTTACTGGATGAGATTGATGTTGAAGAAACAGGAATGAATGAAGAAGAAGTTGAAGACCTTGAAATTGACAGCGAAGAAGAAGTTGATGCAGAACCAGCAGGTGATGTTGACGCTGGCGAAGTCGCAAAAGTCAAAGACGAATTAGAAGATATAGTTGCAGACCTTGAAGCCGTATTAAGAGGTGACTCAGGTGGCGATGAAGAAGTAGAAGTTTCCGATGAAGAAGAGGAAGCAATGATGGAAGCCGTACAATTACAGAAAGTTTCTGTAACACACGGTGACAACGGAGCACAAACAAAGAGCCCAACTTTACATGAGCCAAAAGTAAAAGCAGCAGGGGTAAATCCTGTTAAATTCTCAGGCGACAGTGAAGCAGTACCAACAGGTCCAAAAGGTCCTTCAAACGAATATAGTAAGAAGGAAGGCGATTTACCGGGAGCAAACAAATTTAAAAATGCACCAGGCCAAAAAGGCGCAAAGTTAGAGAACGCACCAAAACCAAAACACGGTGATGATGGTTCGAATGCTAAAAGCCCAGTGGCTAAAGGCTAATTAAGAGTTAACTGGAGACAAATGGCTTTGTATCTCAGAGAACACTTAACGTTTGATAGAGCGAACATAATCGTTGAAGCCGTCAAGGAAGGCAACGATGAATTAAAGACCCTCTATATGAAGGGCATCTTTATTCAGGGCGGGGTAAAGAACGCAAATGAGCGTGTTTACCCCGTTAATGAAATTGAAACAGCAGTCAACACGTTAAACAAACAAATTCAAGAAGGTTATAGTGTATTGGGTGAAGTAGATCACCCAGATGACCTTAAAATTAACCTAGACCGCGTAAGTCATATGATCACAAATATGTGGATGGATGGCGCTAACGGTTTCGGTAAACTAAAGATTCTACCAACTCCAATGGGTCAATTAGTAAAGACTATGTTGGAGAGTGGTGTTAAACTCGGCGTTTCAAGTCGCGGATCAGGTAATGTAAGTGATTTGAACGGCAAAGTAAGTGATTTTGAAATAATCACTGTTGATATCGTTGCACAACCAAGCGCACCTAACGCATATCCTAAAGCAATATACGAAAGCCTCATGAATATGAAGCATGGTCATAAAGTTTTAGATGTCGCTAGGGAAGCAAGGGGCAACAAAAAGGTACAAAATTTCTTAGGTGAGGAAGTAAAACGCCTTATCAAGGAATTGAAAATTAAATAATAGGGGATATGAGCATGTTAGATGCTATCAAACCATTACTAGAGAGTGGTCTAATCAACGAAGATGTCTCAAACGAACTTCAAAAAGTTTGGGAAGGAAAGTTGACTGAAGCCCGCGATCAAGTACGCGGCGAACTCCGTGAGGAATTCGCACAACCTTACGAACATGATCGTAGTGTGATGGTAGAAGCCCTAGATAAGATGTTAACTGAAAATCTTTCTCAGGAAATCAAAGAGTTTCATGAAGAAAAGAAACAACTAGTAGCAGATCGTGTTGCTACCCGTGTTGCTTTAAGTGAACACGCAACTAAATTTAATGACTTTATGGTAACTAAGTTAGCAGAAGAAATTAGAGAATTGCGTAATGATCGTAAAGCACAAATGGAAAATCAACAAAAGTTAGAAAAGTTTATTGTTCATGCTCTTGCTAAAGAAATTAAAGAGTTTGCACAAGACAAGAAGGCTGTTGTTGAGGCACGTGTAAGATTAGTTGCTGAAGGCCGCGAAAAACTTGAAGAACTTAAGGCAAAATTTGTTGCTGAAAGTGCTGCCAAGGTCGGCAAAGCAGTATCATCTCAATTGAAGGGTGAATTATCACAACTCAAGGAAGATATTAAATTAGCCCGTGAAAATAACTTTGGTCGTAAGTTGTTTGAAGCATTTGCTAGCGAATATTCTGTAACTTATCTCAATGATAAGGCAGAAGCTCGCAAGTTAATGTCAACAATTGCAGCCAAAGAACAAGCACTTGCTAAGGCAACACAAATTGCTGAACAAGCAATTCAAGTTGCTGAAATAAAGGATCGTGAAGTCAAAATTATCAAAGAGTCAACTCAACGTGAAAAGGCAATGGATGAACTCCTAGCCCCATTAAACAAAGAGAAGAAAGAAGTAATGAAGGCTTTACTAGAAAGTGTTCAAACAACAAAATTGCAGGGCGCTTTCGCAAAATATTTACCAGCAGTTCTAAACACTGGAACAGTTAAAGCAGGCGCTAAAACTCCTTTAACAGAAAGTGTTATTAAAGAAGTGACTGGTGATAAAGAAACTGCCAAAAAAGAAGTTGAGGAAGATAACGGACACGTTATTGATCTCAAGCGTCTGGCAGGGCTTAAGTAAGACATATTAGGAGATAATTAAAATGTCAAAAGTACTCTTAGAAAGCCGTTGGGACGAGACCAAGGAAGCCCTACTAGAAGGCTTGAAAGGAACTCGCCGCTCAACAATGGGTGTTATCTTAGAAAACACCAAGAAACAGTTGCTCGCAGAAAGTACTGCAGGCACAACAACTGCTGGTAATATCGCAACACTAAATCGCGTTATTCTTCCAGTAATTCGTCGTGTTATGCCAACTGTTATCGCTAACGAACTAGTCGGCGTACAGCCAATGACTGGTCCAGTTGGTCAGATCCACACTTTGCGTGTACGTTATGCTCAGTCATTGACTGACAGCTCAGCAGCACAGACATCTGTAACTGCTGGCGAAGAAGCATTGAGCCCATTCAAAATTGCTCAGGCATATTCACGTTCACCATCAAGTGCAACAACATCAGCCTATTATACAGGTAATGATACTGCTGCATTAGAAGGTAACGGCGGTAAGCAAATCAGCGTACAAATCTTACGTCAGGCTGTTGAAGCTAAGTCACGTAAGTTGCAAGCACGTTGGACATTTGAAGCAGCACAAGATGCACAGTCACAACATGGTATTGACGTTGAAGCAGAAATTATGGCAGCACTTGCCCAAGAAATCACTGCTGAAATCGATCAGGAAATCTTGTTGTCACTAGCAACTCTTGCTTCAACTGAGTTCACATACAACCAAGCAACAGTATCAGGTACTGCAACATACGTCGGTGACGAACATGCTGCTCTAGCAGTTCTAATCAATCGCGTTGCAAACTTGATTGCACAGCGCACTCGCCGCGGTGCAGGTAACTGGGCAGTTGTATCACCAGCATCACTAACTGTTCTACAGTCAGCAACAACTTCAGCATTCGCAAGAACTACTGAAGGTACATTTGAAGCACCAACAAACACTAAGTTCGTTGGTACATTGAATGGCGCAATGCGCGTATTCGTCAACTCATATGCTCCAGATACTCAACCAGTATTGGTTGGTTATAAGGGTTCAAGTGAGACTGACGCAGCAGCATTCTATTGCCCATACATTCCATTGATGAGCAGCGGCGTTGTTCTAGATCCATCAACATTCGAACCAGTCGTGTCATTTATGACTCGTTATGGTTACATCGAATTAACTAACACTGCAAGCAGCTTCGGCAACGCAGCAG
>Ga0172364_10002571_pt1 | contig 14439 bp, 13 predicted proteins | sample LakKivSesite10cm_FD_114545 | JGI IMG/M metagenome (GOLD analysis project Ga0172364, IMG submission 114545) | Sediment microbial communities from Lake Kivu, Rwanda - Sediment site 10cm | ecosystem: Environmental > Aquatic > Freshwater > Lake > Sediment | place: Rwanda: Western Province, Lake... | reverse complement strand
TTAAACCCCTCACTCCCTTCGCCACTCAAAAAAAAATATGAAAACATTATTTGCAAGTTGACGAACTATTACAAATTAGATTCTAGGATATTCGCAGTTGTTTTATTTGGCTCGTTGGCTCGAAGACAAGCAATTCCTAGTTCATGTATCGATTTAGTGGTATTTGTTAAACCACAGTATTATAAAAACTTTTTTTATGTAGAAGAAACGCGTGAACGTATAGCTGATTATGCCAAAATGGGCGGAAAAGCCCAGCGTTTTTGGGGGGCAACGTGTGGATTAAGGATGGGTAGAGAAGTTGAGCATACAATTGATTTTAATGACGCTGTTGTAGATCTTCTATTCAGAGCTGATATGGTAAGAATGCGTGATCAATCGAGTATTTGTTCGGATAGATTTGAGCTTGAGATTGGAAATTACTTTGTTTATTGCCTTCCCTTGTATGAGCAAGATGATACTTATCAGTTAATGGCAAAAAGATACTTACCATTTTATGATGACGAAATTAGAAAACAAAGATTAAAAGCAACGAGGAAAGAATTTGACTACAGAATCTACAGAATAAAAAAAATGGCGAACAGAGAACTGTATTTTTACTGTAATCGTTTGTTTGACTTCGCTTTTAAAATTTTTCTTCAACATTTGTTCATTAAAAAGCGCAAGTACCCGTATTTCTACGAGAAGTGGATAAAACAGCAAGTTACGGATATACTAAATGAACCTGAGCTATATGAAAAACTTGCACAAACGCTTATAATGCCTAGAATATCACCTGAAAATTTCAAGGCGAAGGCAGATATCCTACGCAATCTCATGAGAGAATACGGTGCTAAAGTTAGATAAAGAGTATTTAAGATATCTTCGATAAAATATCCGGACCTAGCCACGGATAAAGTTTTAAATCATCCAAACCTAACTACCGGGCTGGATAATCCAGTAATTCGAAATTCTGTGAATGTATGGCAGAGAACACAACTACATTGAACGATGATTTGAGGTCCTTGAAATCGTGCACTCGTTTATCCTTTTATGTGTTGAAGACGAGTTGAATATGTTACTAGAGGATATTCTTTTTTAATAACAACGACTTGTGGAATATGGGGGTAAAAATGAAAACCAAGAAAATATCTGATAAGAAATTAAGTCTTCGCAAATGTTTTCTTTATATTCCAGTGGACAAAAATACAATTCAGGTTAGGGGGCCAGAAAAACTTTTCGTCATGCAAGGAAAAAATATTTCAGACATTTTTTTCAAATTGTACCCCAAACTCGACGGAACACGTACAATTGATGAGCTCTTAACTGATTTAAAAGTGTCAAAATATGATGCTCTCGACATTGTTACCAAAATGTACGAAAAAAATTTTCTTGAAGAAATAACGCCCCATACTCTCCTTGAATTTTCACCGAGCGAAAAAATTCTTTATGATCGTCAAATTAATTTCTTTTCAATATTTACCGACAAAAAATTTGATTTCCAACATATGTTAAAAAAATCTCGTGTGGCTATTTTCGATCTTGGGAGAGTTGGTTCGCAAGTTTTGTTATCGTTGGCAATATCTGGCGTTGGAAAACTGATTGGAATAGATCATCGAAATGTTGGAAAAAGCGATATAGATACATTTTATCTAAAGGAAGACATAGGGATGAAAAGGTGCGATGTTGCGTACAAAGTATGTAAGAGAGTTAACTCAAACATACAATTTAATGGAATTTCGAAAAAAATTACTTCGGCAAATGAAATTACGGATTGTTTGGGCGATGTTGACTTGGCTATTCTTTGTCAAGATGGCCCCTCGATTTTAGAATACCAATGGATGAATGAAGCGTGTTTAAAGCGAGAAATTCCATGGATGAGCGCAAGATTAGAAGGGTACATCGGAACAATAGGTCCCTCGATAATTCCTTATCAAACAGCTTGCTACACATGCTACGAGTTGCAGATGAAAGCTAATTTACTTTATTATGACGAATATCTTATGTTTGAAAAATTTCTGATTCGGAAGAGGATAGAAGAAAACGAGAAAAATTATGGCGAAATGAATTTTTTCCCCATCGTGCTTGGAAACCATCTAGCGATGGAAGCTATTAAATCTTTGCTAAATTTTCCCACTACATCCCCATATGGAAAAATATATTTATTTAACTTTTTTACTCATGAAACATCCTCGCATGAAGTTTTAAAATTACCGACTTGTCCAAGTTGTGGAGTTAAACGACCATATCATGTTTAAAAAAGTTAAAAACAGGAGATTTGAGATAGTGGTAGAATACGTAGAAACGCTTGTAAAAGGAACCCATTTAATATCGCCCATAACAGGGATTATCCACAATATTGAAGAAATATTACCAAATCCCGATGATCCTCAACTTTTTTATTTTCGTGCTATAGTAAATACTCCCCCCATAGGAAGAGTTCAGACGATTAAGAGAGCTACGGCGGCTGGAGCATCGATATGCAAAGAGCGCGCACTGGTAAGAACAATTGGTGAAGCTGTAGAACGTTATTGTGGACGTATGGGGTGGTTTTATCACAAAAGAAGGATGATTTATTCAAGTTATAAAAAAATCAAAGATGATGCAATCAATCCCGAAGATCTTATTATGTATTCAGAAAAACAATATCTACAACCCGGCTTTAAATTACATAAATTTTCTGGTGATCTTGAAATATGGTGGATTAAAGGATATTCATTGGTCAAAAATCGCTCTATTTTTGTTCCTGCTTCTTTTGTTTTTTTAGCTCCGATGCACGTTATGTGTAAGAAACCACAGGAATTTATCAACGTGCCAATTTCAACGGGCCTTGCATGTGGTAATTCAAAAGGAGAAGCGATTCTTTCTGGCCTCTATGAATGTGTTGAAAGAGATGCATTTACAATCATGTGGCTTAATAAATTGTCTATGCCTTTAGTCCAACTTGATTCAGTCAAAAATAGAGAATTACAGGAAACTCTTAAAAAAATTTACTCTGCAAACATAGAAGTGTATGTTAGCAATATCACGACAGATTTAGGTATCCCCACTTTATTCACGATTTTAAAAAGTCGAGTTTGTAACAAGTACGTGCCCGCAGCCTGTGTGAGCGCATGCACGACTTTAAATCCGGAGGTGGCTTTACTACATTCTCTTGAAGAAGCGTGCCTCGTTAGGTTATCTCTACGCACTTCTATGGAAAAGAATTCACACATCAATATCTCAACTAACTCGATGAAGAAAAAAAACGTGGGGGACGATATTTTTGATCACGCACGCCTTTATTCTAAAAAAGAAATGTTGCCAGCGTTGAAATTTCTTACTGATTCACATCAAAAAAATATGATAGAAAAAATTAAAAATAAATCTTCTGGAGAACCAAGTAAAGACTTGCAAACGTGTTTAGATATCTTAGCGCGTAAAAAATTTGATGTAATCCTAGTTGATGTTACTATCCCCTCCATATCAAAAGTAGGTTTTTTTGTGGTCAAAGTTATCATACCGGGTCTACAACCTCTACAATTTTTCCCCCTATATCAGTGTTTGAAAGGACCAAGAGTATACACTTTACCAAAAATTCTTGGGCATGCAATAAAAAACACCGAAAATAGTATAAATCCATACCCCCATCCATTTGGCTAGTGAGGCTTTACAAATGAGAAAGCGCGAACGTACAAAAATTTTAGAGATCCCTCGCAAAAAACCATGGGAAAGTGGAACTTCGAAAACTTTGAGCATATCAGAATTGTTTCATGAAAACACAAAACATCGATTATTTCAAGAAAAATTTTATAAGGAAAATTACACAATACATAATAACCAGAAATTTTTACCAATGTACAGAACTTATCGGGGATTCAAAAAAATTGAACTTTCAAAAAACTTTTCTTTTAGAAATCCAGTGGGAAGCACCTTGAAAAAGAGAAGATCGATTAGAAATTTTTCGGGAAGGCCTCTGACGCTAAATGAAATTTCGAATATACTGTTCTTCAGCTATGGGATCACTGATCGAATAAATGAGTTCAGAGCAGCGCCCTCGGCGGGCGCGCTTTACCCGATTGAGATATATCCAATCGTTTTTAATGTTAGAGGTATCAAAAAGGGGGTATATCATTACAATGTCAAAGAGCACTCCTTGGAATTTTTGCGCGATGGAGATTTTAGAGATTACATTTATCTCTGCACACATTATCAAGATATGATCAAAACTACCGGCTTAGTCTTGCTGATGGATGCAGTTTTTGAACGGACAAAAATTAAATATGGGGAACGAGGATACAGGTTTGTTCTCCTGGATGCTGGACACATAGCCGAAAATGCTTATTTGATAGCTACACAGATGAAATTGGGATGTGTGACAATAGGTGGTTTCCTCGACGATGAAATCAATAAATTGATAAATGCCGATGGTGTTAACGAATCGGTGATCTATATTGTCGCACTAGGAAAAGTGAAGGGGGGTTATAAATAACGTTTAATTTCCGATGTTTCGTTATTGCTTTTAAGTGTTCATTTAGCCGGCTTTTTCCTTGAAAAGATATTGATGAATAACCCTATAAGGCAGGTGGGATAACACCAAAATCCATAATAGATATGTTTAAATAGGGCTCAATCAAAAATTAACTAGGTGGAAAAAAATGAAAGTAGAAATTAGAGAGTTGAAGGGAGACGCAAAAGTCAGGTGTCCAACAATCGCAATATGTGAAGGTCCACCTACTCCTACCCATTAGGTTGAATAGGGACGGACCGAGGATCAATGGCGATAAGCGGAAGCATGTTGGATAAATGTAAATAGAATCTTCTTTCTCTCCAATTGTGCATAAACGGGGCGCATCACAACTGGTTAGTAGTTTACCCTCCGTTTTGGGCGGTGGTATCAATCTTCTGCTTTGATTTTCTGACAGTATTTCTGCATAATGTTATGCAATAGATCTGCTTTTGCTTTTAGGATTTCACTCGTTAATTTTGGTATCGCATATATTTGTAAAAGTTGCTCATATAATTCTGGTTCATGTAGAATGTCTACAATCTGGGACTTTATCCATTTTCTATAGTAAATTGGGTACTTTCGTTTTCTGATAAACAAATGTTGGAGTAAGATGGCAAAAGAGATATACAATTGAGAGATGCTGTTAAATACTAATCCCCGCTCAGCCATCTTTTTTGCTCTTTCTATCCTGTAGTCAAACTCTTTCCTCGTCGCTTCTAATCTTTCCTTCCTGATATCGTCACCATAATAAGGTAAATACTTCCTTGCAAGTGATTTGTAAGTATCATCTCGTTCATACAAGGGAAGGCAATAAACGAAGTAATTTCCAATGTCGAGCTCAAAATGATCCACGCAGATACCAACTTGATCTCTTAATCTTGGAATGTCGTCTCTAAACATTAGATTTACGCGAATGTCGTTAAAATCAATAGAGTATTCCGTTTCTTGTCCCGTTCTAGGCCCACATGTTGCCCCTAAATAATAGTTTGGTTTTCCACCCATCTTGATGTAATCATCAACACGCTTATGCGTATTCTCTATTTTAAAAAAACTCTTGAAGTCTTTTGGATAAACGAATACCACCAAATCGATATTTGAACCAGGAACTCCTTGACCACGAGCTAATGATCCAAACAAGACGACTGCAAACACTCGCGAATCTGATTTATAGTAATCCACCATTTTTTCAATGATTTTATCATATGCCGGTGAAGGTACCAAGTTCAACCACCTTGATTATTTTCAAACTTCCTCTTTTGTTCAACATTTTAATTTTTGCTGTAATTAATTTGATATTTGTCGCCATATTTCTGCATAAGATTATGAAGGAGATCTGCCTTCGCCATTAAAAACTTATTTGTTAGCTTAGGTATTGTATGTATTTCTACGAGTTTTTTGTATAATTCGGGCTCGTGTAGAATGTCCACGATCTGGTACTTTACCCATTTGTCGTATTTTATTGGATATACCCGCCGCTTGATAAACAAATGTTGAAGGAATATCTTGGAGGAAAATTGTAACGTTGAAAGAGCGTTAAATAATAGTCCCCTCTCAGCTAGCCACTTTGCCTTTTTAATCCTATCCTCGAACTCTTTCCTCGTCGCTTCTAATCTTTCCTTCCTGATATCATCACCATAGTAAGGTAAATACTTCCTTGCAAGTGATTTGTAAGTATCATCTCGTTCATACAAGGGAAGGCAATAAACGAAGTCATTTCCAATCTCAAGCTCAAATCCATCCATACAAATTCCAAATTGATCCCGCGATCTGGGAACATCACTCACGAACGCTAGATCCACACGAATATCGTTAAACTTGATGGTGCGCTCCCACTCTTGACCTTTTCTGTTTCCACGTATTACCCCCCCAGAGCAATGAATTTTCCCGCCCATTCTACTGTAGCCAGCAATACGTTTGCGCGTTTTTTTTGCGTCGAAAAAAATTGTATAATACTGTGGTTTAACAAATACCACTAAATCGATACATGAACCAGCAACTCCTTGACCACGAGCGAGCGACCCACATAGGACGACTGCGAATATCCATGGATCCGATTTGTAATAGTTTGTCATCTTACAAATGACATCCTCATAATTTTTATGAAGTCGTTGGGGAATTAGAGGATTTAGTTGCATTTGTTTTTTAACCATATCGCTTAACGAAACAACTTTGGTCACAATAATCGCTTTTAAAAATCGTTTATAAAGCTTATTAAGTTTTCATTTCGCGGTAAGCGCAAACAAGATTTTGCTTGTATCCATCAACTTGATAAAAGAATGTATCTGATAATATTTGGGCTAGAGATGGCTTACATTGTCGAAACCGAAGAATTAACAAAGAGATTTCGCAAAGTTAAGCGAAGCCGTGGTGGCGGGAGTTTGGAAGCGTGGGTACGTGGTTTCAAGGAGTTGATGCTTTATGCCAAGGCCCAAGAATATATCACTGCTGTAGACCACGTTAGCTTGAAGATAAAAAACGGCGAAATCTTTGGCCTCTTGGGGCCAAATGGTGCGGGCAAAACTACGTTCTTGAAGCTGCTCTCGGCGCTATATTACCCCGATGAAGGTGTCGCTTATGTCAATGGCTATGACACCAAAAAAAATCCTGATAAGGTGAAAAGCTCGGTAACCCTAGCTGTAGGTGGATTCTATCTCGGCTTTGACTATTCCCTTTCTGTCGAAAAGAATTTGGAGCTGTATGCTGCACTCTACGGGGTGCCACATGCACTGAGAAAAAAGCGCGTCGATGAGGCGATTGCAACGCTTGAGCTGGAGGAGCACCGCCACAGGAGCCCTATGCACCTCTCCTCTGGTAACAGACAAAGAATGATAATCGCGCGAGCACTTCTTGTACGTACGCCTCTGGTCTTCCTAGATGAACCGACCATCCATCTTGACCCAAAAATAGCCCACGATCTAAGACTTTTCATCAAAGAAGTTTTGAACAAGCAACTTGAGCAGACAATCATTCTCACAACACATTATATGGAGGAGGCGGAGATGCTTAGCGATCACATCGGCGTGCTCAACCAAGGGCGCCTCTTGGCCTGTGACACTCCAGATGGGCTAAAACGGCAAATTGGTGGTAAAGAAGGCTACGAAATCACAACAAGCAAAAAAGTCAAAAAGGTAGATATTTTGGCGAAAGAGTTGAGTTGGGAAAAGTATCAGGGAAAATGGAAACTGAAGATTACGTTTGATGGGGGTGATCTAGGATCCGTGCTCGATGCTTTACGATCAAGCAAAGCGCATGTTCTTGACATCAAGCGAATCGAACCAAGCCTCCGCAACGTTATAATCAACCTCGTGGAGAAGGATGCTCATGAGCACTGAAACTTACAAGTTCGGTTGGCGCAACCTGCTGAGCATGGTCAAATGGAACATTCGACTTGGGATTCGGGGCCTCACAATTTTCAAGCTCAACTTCATCATGACTCTGATAAACATTTTCTCATTTCTCGCGATCTATTTTTTTATGAGGGTCATGATAGGAAGTTACATCCCACCTCTCCTCAGGGCCTTCAACAACGACTGGTTTGCGTACGTCTTCCTCGGTATCATGCTTAGTGCCATGTTCGGTATTGCTATGTACGGACCCAGCGGATCGGTTTCATCTAACTTCTGGTCGGGAAGATTTGAGTTCATGCTCATGCCACCTGGAAAGATGACAACTCTCGTAACGTTAAATAGCATGTGGAGTTTCACCTTTAACCTAACCATAACCGCGGTGTATCTAGCAGCAGGCTTCCTGTTTTTTGGCCTAACGCTTGCGCCGGGAGCGAACTACATGTTAGCGATAGGGATATTGATTCTTTCACTCGTCGCGATTTATGGACTGGGCTTGATAAGCGCCAGCATGTTCACAATGCTGAGGGCGCGCGCTGGCACTGAGCCTACTGCATGGTACGTTGGCACCTTTGTCTCCATTCTTTCGGGCGTGTTCTTCCCAGCGATGATTCTTCCTACATGGCTGCAAGTATTTGGTTTACCTCTACCCCAAATTTATGCCCAAGATGCTATCCGCAGGGCGCTACTCGGCGGGACGCAAGTAACACAGTCCACATTTTTTGTTCACGATAGTTTACCATTTTCACCGATCGTCGATGACATAATCATGCTCATTATCCTCACAATTATACTCCTGCCACTTGGCCTCTACCTCTTTCGGAAGAGCCTTGGGATCGCGAAAAAGACCGGTGCATTATCGAGGTGGGTGTAATGAACATCGTGGAGACCTTTGAGTTGACGAAAATATTTGAGAAGGCTGAAATACGTAGAGCCCGCAACCCTTTGGATTCGCTTAAACGTGGACTGGGTGCCATATTCAAAATAAAAAGGGAGTACATAACCGCAGTAGACCACGTGAGTATAAGGGTCAATGAAGGCGAGATTTTTGGTATTTTAGGCCCAAACGGCGCCGGAAAAACAACTTTCCTCAAGCTGTTGGCTACTATATTACTCCCAGATTCTGGTACCGCCCTAATTAATGGGCACGATATCATTACTGACACGGAGGGGGCCAAGGGATGTGTGAGCATCGCGGCGACTGGCACTTGGATACGCCTTTTCTGGCTCCTAAGCGTCAGGGAGAACTTGCAGTACTTTGCCACCTTACAAGCTCTTCCATCGCGATTGGTGAAACAACGGGTAGAAGAGGTACTTCAGCTTTTAAAGCTTGAGGAAAGAGGGGACGATCTCCCAGGCGACCTCTCAAGTGGCATGAGGCAGAAGTTGTGTTTATCTTTAGGACTACTTGTGAAAACGCCGCTTGTGTTATTGGACGAGCCAACGGTAGGGCTAGACCCTCTGGTAACCCGCGACATTCGAGCTTTCATTCGACAGACAATGTGTGAGAGAGGCCAAACAATTATCCTCTCGACGCATGATGTCTACGAGGCTGAGGAACTCTGTGATAGGGTGGCGATACTTGATCACGGGAGGCTCATAGCATGTGACACGCCTAAAAAATTAAAGAAAATGGTGGGGTTGAAGACTGTGCTAGAGATAAAAGCTGTGAATTTATCGCCAGCCATTATTAAAGATATGTCAAAATCATGTAATGTTGAAAAAGTGGGTTACACTTGGGCTGATAAGACGATTGGCAAAGTGGTCCTGAAAGTGCACTCGCACGACGTAGAAAAGGACCTCCCAATGATTCTCAAGTACTTTGAGAAACATTATGTGAAAGTGGCAGAAGCGAAATATAGCGAACCAACGCTGGAGGATGTGTTCATCAAGCTCACGGGAGGAGGAGAAATCGAATGAAGAATACGCCTATCATTACTATTCTTGAAAATGATCAAAAATACTTGAGGGGGAAAATAGTTGACTCCGATAATAATCCTCTCAGCGGGATCACCGTGAATTTGGAGGAAAAGGGATGGAGCGATCTCACAGATGAAAACGGGCTCTTCTGGTTCAATACCGGGAGCTTGGATGCTGGCGCTTATTCACTCACGCTGTCGCGAAAGTTCGATAATAACAACATGCTTATGTACGCTACGGTCGGCACTTCCATATCAGTAGTCAAAGAGTCTTCAATCGATGTCGCATTACGTTATGGTAGTATTTTACTTGCCTTACTCATAGCGTTGATTGTAATAACATTCTTGAGACGAAAGTTGCGGAAACCCATACCGGCTGAAATGCCCACTACCACAACCAAAAAAGAGGTGAGGTGATGCCCTCTAAACCTAAATCTGACGAGCACAAGCGGACTGCAGAGATGCCACACACTGGCTGGGGTCCTTGTCTCTCCACAGCATGGGTCTTCATGAAACGCGACTGGGCATCATGGCGATATTTTTTCGTAGGGTTCCTATTTGACATTATCAGCTGGATAACAGTCACACTCAGCGTGCTTTTAGCAGCATGGTATATAGCACCGGGTGCGAACGCGCGAATACCAGAGTACGGCGGCAATTTCGTTGCGTTCGTATTGTTTGGTCATGTCGTCGGAGCCTACTTTGGCGCAACACTTAATGTGCCGTTCAATGCTATCTCTTATGGATACTTTTCTGGGACACTTGAAATTTACATGCTCTCGCCAATGGGCTTGAAAGCGTTTCTTATTGAACAGTACGCGTGGGGTTACCTCATGGCTACGATCAATCAGATCATTGCGTTCTTCATCGGCTTCACATTCTTTGGCATCACTCTACCAAATGCGAACTTCTTACCAGCGTTTACAGTCCTCGCAGTGGCGATGTTGCCAGCATTTGGCCTCGGTTTAATAGGCGCAAGCACCTTCTCGCTCCTGAACTGCAAAGGTTATAGTCCAGTCACTTGGATCAACCGCTTGCTCAGCACCATTTTTTCGGGAGAATACTTCCCAGTGAGTGTACTCCCAGCAGCGATGCAGGTGTTCAGCTTCCTTATCCCACAGACGTACCTCATGCGTTCCTTCAGGCTAGCACTTTTGGGCGGGCAGGGCTTTGAAAATCCTGTGATTGTGCAGGACATCTTTATCCTTGCAATCTTCGCGGTCATCTTGATATTCATCGGCTACCACCTATTCAAGCTCAGCATCCGAAAGGCCGAGAAGGATGGTAGCCTATCTGTTTGGAAATGAAGTACAGATTATAGGGCGTTGTTGATCTGTTGTTCGTGGTGCGGGGGGCAGGATTTGAACCTGCGAACCCCTACGGGACAGGCTCCTAAAGCCTGCGCTTTTGGCCATGCTCAGCCACCCCCGCAAGAAATCTGTATAGATTACAAAACTAAAAGGGGTTGCTACCATACCTTGCCAGGTTTCTTTGCCCCAAAGACTGAAGCGCGCTGCGCCATGTGCTCGAACTTCACCTGCTTCTTGACCTTCTTGTAACAGTCCTTGCAGTACCATTTTCCGAGCGCGTGTTTCCCGCACGCGCGGTGGAGTTCGGCGCCACAGGTTGAACATCTGACCATTGGGGGCGTGAGAGATTTGCTACACACGGGACAATTGGCCATGTGATCACCTAACAAATCTAAGTCGAACTAACTGATAAGCATAAAGAAAATAAAAAGTGGGGCAATTATGTTGCCCCTTCGTTTCCCTACTTCTTAGCAAACGATGGTTTGAAGTATCCAACGAAAGCCGCGAAGAGAGCGACTATGCCCGCGATGAAACCGAGTACTGGTGGTACCTTGTCAGTGAATGGTGTTGAGAATCTAGTTAACTGTTCGATGTTGTAGAAAAACAGAACTATTCCGCTCACTGCAGAAACGCCTAGAACTGGGAAGAGGTCACGAAGGATAGCGATGAAGCCAAAAGATACAATAGCGCTGTAAAACATCACCAGTGATATAATTATTGTCGTTATCATACGGTTGGCTGCCCCTGCAATCAGTGCTATGAGTGCGGCGATCGCCAATAAAACTCCAGGTTGCATCACGTCTGCCATGTTGACCTGCTTTCTCGGCGCTGGTGCCGGTACTGGTGCCGCTGCCACATTTTCACCTCCTCGGAATTATATCTACAGTAAGTAATTTATGCAGCCCTATAAAAGTATGTCGAGTTTTGTGGCAGTGCTCCAAGTGGTATTTGAACTCAAGAAATCCTGCCACGGCAAGGCGAACTTTAAAAAGAAAGCAGTGATAGTACCAAGTGGAGTTCGATATCGTGGCCCAAAAGAAAATAATAATGATCGCCTGGGTCTGTGGAATTCTTGCCTCTGTTGTTGTGTTATCGTGCGTGCTCACTGCAGTATCGCGATCTCCTTCGTTCAGCTGGACTGCGAACATGTTGAGCGATCTCGGTGATTCTACTAAACCTGCTATTTCCGGGAATGGGGCCGATTCGATGTTCAACTCCGGGTTGATAATCGGGGGGGTTCTCCTGCTGGTGTTCGCAGTCGGTCGACTTGTTGTTGGTGGAGTTCTCCAACGCCTGGGGACAATAATACTTCTCCTCGGCGCAATCGCCCTCGCTGGTATAGGAGTTTTCACCCAATCGGAGGGGGACATCCATATTTACGTCGCTGGGGCATTCTTCGGGCTTAGCGCTCTCTCGTTCTTCCTAATCGGTGTGGGCTTGATATTGGCGAAATTTAAGAAGTTCGGGCTCTTGACTGTAGTGATGGGACTTCTCGTTGGCATCCCGTGGGTATTAGTTTCGGTTTATACTGGATGGGCGATTCCGGAGACGCTTTCGGCCGGAGTAATATTCATCTGGGTTGTGTTTGAAGGGGTTAGGCTTTGCATTAGTAAATAATTCTGTGGTGCCCCGGGCGGGATTTGAACCCGCGTCGCGGCCTCGAAAGGGCCGTATGATTGACCGGTCTACACCACCGGGGCACGTTGTAGTTTTTGTTTGGCAAGGTAATTAATCATGTTGCTACATTTCTCAGAAAAATGGTGGGCCCGAAGGGATTTGAACCCTTGACCACTCGGTCTCCCAAGTTTTACCTTATGAGCCGAGCGCTCTAACCAAGCTGAGCTACGGGCCCCACTTTACAGTTACCATCTTGATAAAAAATGTTTGTTGTTTTGATGCAATTAAACATAAAAGCAATGTATGTAAAGTTGGCTTGGTGTTGATTTGCCAGTAAAAATCTTGACGCACAGCGACGCAGATGGAATCTGTGCGGCCGCGATAGCAAAAGCTCGTTTTCCTGAGGCGGATATCTGGTTCACGCGTCCAGTAGCTTTGTTGAAGGATCTTCAAACCATTCAATTTGGAACAGTAGTCATCATTCTAGATGTGGCGATAAGCGAAACTCACAAGGCGCAGATCTTCCAGCGGATAAAGGAACTTGCCAAGGGTGATGAGGTCATTTACATCGATCATCATCCGTTACCGCCGGGAACTTTGAAGAACGATGTCCCAGCCACTCACGTGTCACATTCTATCGGTGCCAGCACATCGGAACTTGCCTTCCATTTTTTCCGGAGTGATATCGACCCAGACTTGGATAGAGCGGCGCTATGGGGGTCCATCTCGGACTATGCTATGGGGACTGATTTCGTCCGCGCCGGATTGAACAAATACGACCGCCGCACGATCTATATGGAAGCTGGCCTGTTGAGTCAAGCGTTGGGCGAAGCTGCGGGTGACTACCACTACAAACGGGACATAGTCTTGAAGCTGGCGCAGAGCACGCCTCCATCGGAAATACCAGAGGTCGTCGAACGCGCGGTCAAGGCAACAAAGAAGGAGTGGGAAACTTGGCGCTATGTGAAGGAGCACGTCGAAAAAGATGGGAACTTGGCGATAGTCTATGACCTCCCAGTCGGTAGCTTGGGGAAGGCGGCGCTCTACGCCCTCGGTACGACCGGAGCCGACGTCGGAATATGCACGCGCACGGTAGAAAAAGAAGTGGACCTCAGCGCTAGGCGTCGTGAGGGCGTCAACATTGATTTGAACACGATGCTTCGACACATCACCGCAAGGATAGGTGGATCGGGCGGTGGGCACGAAGGGGCCGCTGGCGCAACAGTTCCTATCGAGCTTTTTGAAAATTTCATTGAAACTTTCAAGACGGAGATTACCCCGGTCATAAGAAGAAACGCGCTGAAAAAATAGGATCTGACTAAATTTTTTACAACAACTCTACTTTTCTACCTTTGCCCATTTTTTTCGCCTTTTGGTAAACTTTCCAATCTGTCGCTATATCTTGTATCGCGAGGCCTGTTGAGTCAAAAATTGTTATTTCATCCCGCGAAGTTCTGCCTGGTTTTTTTCCTGTTATCACCTCACCCAATTCGGCGTAGATATCTCCTCGCGCGATGATGCCCTCCGACAGCGGTACATTTACCTCCCCGCTGTGCAGCGCTTGCTTCAGGTCGTCAACAACTATCTTTGCTCTCCTCAATATCTTGGGGTCGAGTTCTTGCTTGCCAGGGGCATCCGCGCCTATCGCGTTGATGTGCATGCCTTCGGAGATCCACTCGTCTTTGACTATCGGGCCTCTGGCTGTGGTGACTGTCACCACTATGTCTGCTCCTTTGATGGTTTTCTCTACATCGGTCATGGGCGCTATTTCAATTCCCAACAGC
>Ga0172364_10002568_pt1 | contig 14447 bp, 11 predicted proteins | sample LakKivSesite10cm_FD_114545 | JGI IMG/M metagenome (GOLD analysis project Ga0172364, IMG submission 114545) | Sediment microbial communities from Lake Kivu, Rwanda - Sediment site 10cm | ecosystem: Environmental > Aquatic > Freshwater > Lake > Sediment | place: Rwanda: Western Province, Lake... | reverse complement strand
GAGATTTCCTCGTAGCTCATGCCTTCCATAAAATAGAGCGTCAGCACCTCCCGCTGAAAGGGATTCAGCTTGTTTAGCGCCTGATGGATATGAATCATGTCATCGACTTCCAGAAAGGGTTCACCATTCCTGGCGAGAGCCTCTTGGCCATAACACTCATGAATTTCTTCACGATGCACTTCTTTCCGGACAAGGCTCACAGCGAGGTCGTGGGCGATGCGATAGATCCAGGTGCGAAACGCTTTAGGTTCCCGCAGCTTGCGGATTTTTTTAAAGACCGTGAGCCAAACCTCCTGCAAGATGTCATAGGCATCATCTTCCCTGGAAACAAGCATTCGGATGTAGTAAAAGAGCCTTTTATCTATCATCTTCACCAACTCTCGATACGCCTCTTCCTCACCAAGCTGGCAACGGAGGACGAGCCACTCTTCACGTATCTTTTGTTTACTGCTCATTGCCTATCCATTTATCAGTCGCTTTCTTCAAGGAGATTTGTTCATTCTCATTGAAAAATTTCGCTTTTCAGGAAGCATCTCCAAATATGTGATTTCAAATACGCGTTGAGATCACCCCTAAGGCTCCCATAGCCAGGGGCACCGTAGCTCTTTCGACGGGAGGAACCGACGGGACTGGTTCGGCTTCGTTTCCGAAGCCGTAGGGTTCCAAGGGGTATGCCCCTTTGGTCGCAAGACACCTCAAGATGTCCGAGAAGGGGAGGCAGCGAAGCGTTTGAAGGGAGAACGCGAAGCGGTTCCCCCTCCAAGGAACCCACGGGGCTGAGGGGCGATTCCGACACCGAAAGAAAATCACACAAACCGAGATGCTTAATATTTTTCATAATCTTTTGGTCAAGAATTTTTAAATAATATATTATTTATATTCAGGCCGCACAATACTGAATTGCCAATAATAAAACATTTTGTTCCTGCAATTAAGGTATCTCGTATTTCCTTCCCGCATGTCCTCTATGCTGCGAGCATTTCTTCTGCTAATCTTGTTGACATAGGTCATGTTTTCAGTGATAAAAAATAATCGTTGAGTTTCCAATTAAGGCAAATATTGAGATATAAAAATAAAGGAACATTTGAGAAAGATTTTGACAAAGACTTCATTAAAGGAGAGAAAAGGATGAAAAAAAAATGTTCGCATATTGTCTTTCTGGTTTCTTTTTTAATCCTATTTTCCTGGAGCATCCCCAGGCTTCAATCCTCCACGTCAAAGCCTTGGAGCGGCAGCTCAGCCCGGCCCTTTCAGGCTGAGCCCCTGGACAGCGAGCTCCAAACCTCAAAGGCCGTCAGTCAAACATCAGACCTCAGGACAGTTAAAATCGGCCTGTTCGGCATCGGCCTTGAGACCTACTGGCCGCAGTTTGCCGGGCTTCGAGAGAGGCTGGAGGGCTACCAGAAAAAAATCCAGGAAAAGCTCTCTGCGGTCGGCGCCGAAGTCATCAACGCCGGCCTCGTCGATAATGTGGACAAAGCGCGACAGGCCGCCGAACTCTTAAAGAAGGGCGAGGTGAGGCTCATCTTTCTCTATGTTTCCACCTATGCCCTCTCCTCCACGGTCCTCCCTGTTGTGCAGGAGACTAAAGTCCCGGTCGTCATCCTCAACCTCCAGCCTGAAAAGGCCATCAACTATGCCTGGTTCAACTCCCTCGGAGACCGGGGAAAGATGACAGGCGAATGGCTGGCCTTCTGCCAGGCTTGCTCTGTGCCGGAGATAGCCAGCGTCTTCAACCGCGCTGGAATCTCCTTCCATCAAGTCACAGGAACTCTTGACGACCCAGAGGCTTGGGCCGAGATTCAGGAGTGGGTCGAAGCTGCCAAAGTGGCTGAGGCCATGGCCGATAACCGGCTCGGAATTCTCGGCCACTACTACAACGGAATGCTCGATGTCTATTCTGACCCAACCTTGCAGGCTGTCTCTTTCGGAACCCACATCGAGCATTTAGAAATCGGCGAATTGAAAGTGCTCTGCCAGAAGGTGACAAAGAAGGAAATCGAAGAGAAAGTTGGTGAGATATATCGGGAGTTTGAAGTCCTTGCTGAATGCCCTAAGGAAGAAATCGAGCGGGCTGCAAAGACAGCCTGCGCCCTTGACCGGCTGGTCGCGGAAAAAAGGCTCGGGTCGCTTGCTTATTACTACGAAGGCACGCCAGGAAGCGATGAAGAAGATATCATCACCTCGGTCATCGCCGGCAACTCTCTTCTCACCGCGAGACATGTGCCTGTGGCCGGCGAATGCGAAGTGAAGAATGCCCAAGCCATGAAAATCATGGATGCCTTCGGCGCAGGCGGCTCCTTCAGCGAGTTTTACGCCATGGACTTCAACGAGGACGTCATTCTTCTGGGACATGACGGGCCCAGCCACCTGGCCATTGCCGAAGCAAAGCCGAGATTAAAGCCTTTAGGCGTCTTTCACGGAAAGCCGGGCAAGGGCCTTTCGGTGGAGATGAAAGTCAAGCATGGTCCGGTGACTCTCCTGGCTGTGGTTCAGACGCAAGAGGGGAAACTGAAGCTCCTCGTCGCTGAGGGAGAATCTGTTCCAGGCCCAATCCTTGAGATTGGAAATACAAACAGCCGCTATAAATTCCCGCTCGGCGTCAAAAAATTCATCGAAGCCTGGAGCCGCGAAGGCCCTGCCCATCACTGCGCCATCGGAGTGGAACATATCGCTTCCAAGATCCAGAAACTCGGCGCCATCCTCGGATTAGAGGTTGTGAAGGTTTGCTGAACCAGACACGAAGAATTCTGAGGACAAAATACTGAACTTATTGAATTTTGCTGAGAATCTTGCGGGCACAAAACTTAGCTTAAACTTTTAATTAAATCTTATGCCCCTAAAATTCTGCCCTGAGCAAAAATTAAATACTCTGTCCCCGAAATTATTACGTCCCTGAAATTACACGGCGTCCGATACAGATGAGAAGTTGAATTCTTTGATTTTGAGCGCAGGGACAAAAGCAGATTGGCCGGTCTCGCCGCCGACCGCCCTCTTCGGCTGTGATATCATCTCCACGTTTTTCAGAACATTGACCGGGCTTTCGTTGAAGCGGAAATTGTTGACCGGATGGCTGACCTTGCCCTTTTCTATCAAAAACGTCCCGTCGCGCGTCAGGCCGGTCAGGAGCAAAATCATGGGGTTCAAATCGCGGATATACCAGAAGCGGCTGACAAGCAAGCCTTTTTCTGTTGAGCGGATGAGGTCCTCCAAACGATGGTTCTCTCCTCCCATGATGATATTAGCCGGGAAAGAGACAGGCGCTTTCCCCATTTTTTCAGCCCAGAACCTGGTGTAAATCAAATTCTTAATCACACCCTTCTCAATCCAGACCGTCTTCTCTTGAGGCAGCCCGTCTTCGCCGAGAGGGAAGGCCGGGATTTCCGGCAAAGCAGGGTCGCTCCAGATATTGACTTTGGGTGAGACAAGCGCTTCTCCCAGACGGTTCTTTCCGTCTGGAAGAGAGAGAAAGCTCCTTCCTTCATCAGCCTCCCTTGCCGTAAAGTTATAAAGGAGGTACCAGACCATATCGGCCACAGCGGCGGGCTCAAGAATGACGGTGTATTTTCCTGCAGGCAGAGGCCGGGGATTCCTGGAATCAATGGCCTTCCGCACAGCATCCTCAGCCAGCTTTCCGACCGCTACCCTCTCCACATTCTCCTCCTCAGCCGAAGCCCAGCCAGAGCCTTCCTCGCTGCTACGGAAGGTGTTGCTGAAGTAAGAGCGGGTGGCGAGGAGGTAATAGGAAAGGCCTTTCGAGTTCAGGTAAGCGCTGAAGCTCGAGCTTGTTTCGAAAAATCCAGCAGAAGTGAGCTTTTCCTTTTTGCCTTTGTCGATGGCAGAAATAATTGAATCGACCCTCTGTCCGGGTGAGAATTCGGTCGTGCTCTTGTAAAAAAGCGTCGGCACTTTGGGATATGTTTGAGGACCCAGCGCAGGCATGAGCTCAGGATTTTCTGGTGCCACATCGGCCAAGGCATCAGCCCGGGCCACTGCTTCTTTTATCTTTTCTCTATTCAGCTCATTGATGACAGCAATGCCTCTCTTCTTGCCCTTGGTCACCTCGACATACAAATCAAGCCCGTTGTAGACGCCGTTGGTGGTGATGGCATTGTTGGCAAACCGAGTGGAGCCGGTTTCCCGCCCGGAGACTCCGATTCCCATGTCCTTTCCCGGATTCTCCGAGATAATATTTTGGAGAAGGCTTATTGTTTCCTTTTCATCTATAGTCATAGCTTCCCTCCTGCGCTGACGATGTTCACCTGCCGGAAGCGGGACGGCGAGCTTCCGTGCCCCATCCTGGCCGACTGGGGCGGCTCTCCTTTGCCGCAGCCGAAGACTCCCCAGTTCTCCCAGTGTTCCTTGGAGCAGACGGCATCGAGCGACCCCCAGAAGTCAGTGGTTTTGGATTGATAAGCAATGTTCTTGACCATGTCGCCAACCTTGCCGTTCTTGATTTCCCAGACAGCATCCCCGCCAAACTGAAAATTGTATCTCTGGTGGTCGATGCTGAAACTCCCCATCCCATCGAAGAGCAGACCCTCCTTGGTGTCCGAGATCAATTGCTCAAGAGACAAGGGCTTTTCGCCCGGCTTGAGCCAGACGTTGGGCATCCTCTGCATGGGAAAGGAGGACCAGGAATCGGCAAAAGCGCAGCCGTTGGATTCTTTTTCGTTGACAAACCTGGCCAGGTCCCGTGTCGTCTGGTATCCGACAAAGATTCCTTCCTTGATAATATCGAATCGCCGCGCTCTGACTCCGTCATCATCGTAACCCGCTGTGCCTAAGGCATTGGGCAGCATTTTATCGCCGACAATGTTCATCAGCGCCGAGCCGTATTTGAGCTTTCCCAGCTTGTCCAGAGTCACAAAGCTCGTTCCGGCATAGTCGGCTTCCCAGCCCAGCGCTCTGTCGAGCTCTGTGGCATGGCCGATGCTTTCGTGCATGGTGAGGCAGAGATGGGAAGGCAGGAGGATGACATCCATCTTTCCGGGCATGCCCTGCTTGGCCTTGACTTTCTGCACAGCCTCTTCGGCGGCTTTTTTGGCTAGCTCAATCCAATCTACGGATTCTATGAGCTCATAGCCCTTCTGTTCAGGCGGAACCTGGATGGAGCGCGTCTGAGAATCGCCGGCTCCGACAGCAACGGCAGTGGATTGGGGATAAGTAAAGATGAGGTCCTGCTCGACAAAAGAGCCGTCTGTCGAGGCAAAGTATTTCCACATCTCGTTGAAGATGAAATAGGTCATGGCCACCTTGATGCCCTCGACCTTGAGCATTTCCTCGTTGATGCGCAGCACAAGGCCGATCTTCTTCTCCATGGGTATCTTGAAAGGATTCTTCTGAATGGGCGATTGCCACTGGTCCTGGTAAGCAGGCTCAGGCGCAAGCTCAACCGGCTGTTTAAGAAGGCGCGAGCTTGCTCCTGCCACTTCAACAGCCATGGCAGCAATCCTCTGGATTTCTTCCTTTTCTACCCTGTAACTCGAAGCAAAGCCCCAGGCACCGTTGACGATCGCCCGCACTCCAAAGCCGAAGTCCTCAGTGTCGGCAACAGTTTCTATGCGTTTGTCTCTCCCGAAAATGTACTGGTTCCTGTAGCGGCAGATGCGGATGTCCGCGTAGGAAGCGCCCTTTGATCTTGCAGTGTCCAATGCTAGTTCTGCCAGCTCTTTCATTCTTGCCTCCTTTCGAGCCCGAAGAGAATCATCCTTCTCCACGGCTCCTCTGTCCTGAAATGGACAATCTCTTGCCTAATTTCATCCGGCGTCAGCTTTCTGAAATCATGCCTGTAATCTGAATGTCCGAGATAGGGAGAGCCTTGGATCCAGAGAGAGGAACTTTTTTGGCGAGGCTTTTCTGCTCCAAAATTATCCAATCTCATCAAAGGCAGGACGAGAAAGCCAGCACCCGTTAGCTTAAAAAAATCCCTTCTGAGCATAGTCAATCTCCTCTGAGATATATGAATATTCTCTCTTAAAAGTTTTATCAATTCGGGGGACACAGGACATAAAATAACTCAATCCTGAAAAGATGATGACCGACTGGACAAATTAAATATCGTGTCTCCATAAATAAAAGTATAATGCCCCTGAAACTCTTCTGCAAACAATTTCAAAAAACCTTGAAGCTGGTTAATTTGGGAAAACAATACTTATTTTTTAAACTATGCATTTTATTGCCATTATCCTAACTATATATAGTGAAGTATCGTCTCCCCTTAAGGAAGCACCTGAAAATCCGTGATAAAGGTTTTCATCACGAAAAAAAGATGCAATCTCCCCATGATTTCTCCTTAATTTTTTTAAATATCTCTGGCATAATAGCTGCTGGGCAGGAGAAATAAATCTTTTATGAGGTCCGGATGAGAATCAAATCAAAATTCACAATCTCTTTCTTTTTAATGGCTCTTGGGATTTTTGGGATATCTCTTTTAGGGCCGCCTTTAACCGAAGAGAGCTCCTCGATGGATGTTGTCATCAAGACTCTCTACGAGTCTCTTTCCTTTCCCGAGGGTGGAACGCCTGACTTCGAGCGCCTTCGTTCGGCCGTTGCGCCAGAAGCTCCGTTTATCCGCATCAACAAGGATGACACCATCGACCGCATGAACAGAGAGACCTTTATCCGCTCCTTCCAGGAAAGGATTCAAGAGGGTCTGATGAAGAGCTTCCACGAGTCGGAGATCGCACGCAGGGTCGAAGTCTTTGGGCGGATGGCCCATGTTTTTTCTACCTACCGAAAGGGAATCAATATTACCGACCCGGAGAAAACGGTTCGGGGAATTAACAGCATCCAGCTGACCAACGACGGCGTCCGCTGGCAGATCTGCGCCATCTTATGGATGGATGAGCGGGGCGATTGTCCCATCCCTCAGGAATATCTGCCGCGTTCTTCGAAGGCTCGATAATCCGTTTCTCTGAATGAAAGACACAAGAATAATCCCTGTCATTGACTTTGGAGCCACCCACACCAGAAGGGGATTTGCAGCGGTCCGAGTCAGCCGGGGCCGATTTATCAGCAGCCCTTATCTTCTCTACCCCAAAAAACCAAAAAAGATAAAGAATCCCACAAAATATGTTTTAGGCCATCCCAAAGGATTGGTGGCAGACCTCAAAGCGACATTGGAAAAAACAGTCAAAGATATTAAAGCCTTGTCTCAAAGGGTCGAAAAGAAATACCGCTATCCTTTGATAAAAACTGTCGGAATATCCGCGCCCGGCGCCTGGCTGGAAGATGGAATTCCATATAAGGGGACAGTTCCCAATGTGCCTGATTTAGAGAATCTCAAGCTGGCGCAGGAAGTATCGAGGATGATGGGAGCTGGCTGGAATGCGGTTGTCAACAACGACGGAGTGGCCAATGTCCTGGCTATGGTCCATTATCTTTTGGCGAACATCGAGAAATTTCCCACAGCAAAAGAGGCTTTAAAGAAGAGCGGAAAAATTGCCGGTTTCATCCCGGGAACAGGTTTTGGAGCAGGCGCCTTTTATCTAAAAGAAAGCCGGGTCATACCCATTCCCGGCCCCCAGCAGTTCTTCGACATCATCGTCGGAGAGGGCGAAGGAAGAATAGCTCCTGGCTCTTTAACCTTAGAAGACTTGGCAACAGGTGAAGGATTGAGATATCAGGCAGAAAGAAACGTCATCCTGGCGAATAAATTCAGCAAAGACAAACTCGGAGGAGAGTTCATAGCCTCTTTGACCGAGCATAAGGACGAAAGCATCAAAGATGAGGCTCGAGCTCTCTACAGAAAAGCAGGCGCAGCTTTAGCTCGATTGGTGATTTTAACCTTTGAAGGAGGGGCAGAGGGCGAATCCAAAAAAGCCGTGGTCAATGACCCTCCGCGCTTAGAGACTGAGTTCTGGAAATGGGTCAAAGGAACAAGAGTCTTCATCTTGGGAGGCTGGCTGACAAGCAGGCCTGCCAAGAATCTTACCTTGCCTGCTATGGAAAAAGAGATTAAAGATAAGGGCTATGATTTTGTGACCATCTTGGCTGATGAAATTCCTGGCGTGAAGGAGCTTCTCAAAAAAGACGGTGCCGGGCTCGTCGGAGCAGCCCTCATATTGCCTCCAGACATACTATAAGATTTTTGCAACTCTTATACCAATGCCCGCTCCTCTTTTCCGCCCCAAGTTAAGCGACAAAATGAATCTTATCGCCTTCATCTTTATTTATTATTCATTGGCATAGATAATCATCTGGCGATATTTCTTTTCTCAAGGCGGAACACGATTTCTGAGCAAGGAGAGGAGATATCATCCAATCAAAAAATAATTCTTTCTCATTTCCTTCTCAGCAGAAATAAATTAAAGGAAAAAATATCACAAAATTTTAACAAATTTTTAACAATCTCTTTACAAATCCTTAACAACTTTTTTCTTAGAGTAATTTATATCTTTAAAAAAAGATAATGTATGAAGGCCTTTAAGGACAAAATAGGATGCAAGAATGCTAAAGTTTAATAGAACCTTATTGATTATTTCACCATGTGGAGATATATATATGTTTATGAAAAGAGGAGGGGGTCAATGATGCGAAAAGGAATTTTCGTGATATTGACTTTGGCTTTTCTTTTATACCCTTGGGAAATGAGAGGAGGGCAAACGGGCCAAAGCTCATCTTCGTCGGTCTCTGAGCTGCCAACAGCATTGGGCCTGCTTTTTAACAGAGTGTCTGTATATCGGAAAGAAGGAGGTCCTATCTTCGGGTTGTTAGTCGGAGTCGACAGCGAGTCGCTTATAGTGCGCCTGGGAAAAAACGATGAGAGAGTTCACTACCGAAATCTGGCCAAGGTGACAATTGAAACTGAGAAAAATAGAGGCCGCAGTGTCTTCTACAGCATGCTTGTCGGAACTTATCTTGGGAACCTTATATTTTTCCGAGCAAAGAATCAGCCAGCAGCATATATGAAGAAATTTAAGGACTCAGGGACACGGCCCCTTTTGTATGAAGTTATGATTGCTGCAGGCAGTGGCAGCCTAGGAAGATTAGTTAGCTCTTCATTTGAGAAAGGTGAGATGGCATTTGATTTCACCGGCAGTGAAGAGAAGCAACAGGCTGAATGGGAGAAATTGCAAAGATTTGTTACCGGTGCTATCCTACCAAGAAAGATAAACCTTTCAGCCCAGGCCGGATATATTTTCACCCAGGTGTCTGCACGCTACTCAAATTTGCTGAAAAGCAACGGCTATGACGTTTCTGGATATGGATATTATGAATATGGATATCATGAGCCTGCAAGCAATTTTAACCTCTTGCGAAAACTTCAATTCACCTATTCCTTTAAACCACATATAGAATTCGGAGCAGCGCTGCTCTGGCTGGGTGAGCCGTCAATAATAGGAACTCGATGGGCATATAATCCATCAGTTGAAGTGACCCAGGAGACTGATACCAAAGGCTATTATGCCATCGGTATCCGTAGACTCTTTCGCAAGAAGTTAGGTGAAAGAATCAATTGGAATATCGGCCTCGGTATGGGTGCAGCCAAGCTCAATCTCAATTTGAAAGCAGCAACTTACAATTATTATGTCTGGCCATACACACAAATAACTGAACACAAAATCTCAAAAAATTTTTTTAGCTGGATGGCCTTTACTGAACTCAATTTCTATCTTCAGGATGCTCTATCGTTTGGCTTTATAGCGGATTATGTATTTTTGCCCTCACAACACATTCCTGGGATTCCAGATGCAGATATTCCTGCCCAAAATCTCCGTATGTCAACAGGCAGTGTCGGCTTTACCCTTGGACTGCATTTTTGATTATTAAAAGAACGTTGGACTTTATAGGCTTGCCCTGAAAGTGATGAGCTTAATAAAAAAGCCTGATGTTTCCTTGAAATTTCGCATGGAATGTTGTGAAGATAAAAAGTTATTAATATTTTTCAAGCTTTAATCTATCTTGACATTTTAAAAATGTTTGCTATTTTCAAACAAAAAAAGGGGAAAATACAATGAGAAAAAAATTGGTTTCTTTATTCACTTTGGTTGCCTTTATTGTATTTACGTTCTCATGTTCTGTTTATACCACGAAGAAGGAGAGAGGAGAAACTGTTTATGCGAAAGGGGGAAAGGTTAAAGTTTTGGCTGTTATGAAAACATCAGGAGAATATGTCGAATTCCCTAAAGACCTCCCTGGATATATTATTGGAGATACTATTATAGGCACAGCAATGTCGCTAAAAGAATTGGAGATAGAGCTTAATCTCGTTCAAAGAATAAAAAAAGACCAAAACGGCAAGATTATTGAAATTACAACAAAAAATGGAACAACATATCGTGACATGATTATAAGGGAGGAAGAAAATAAATTTATCTGTTCTTCTTATGAATATGGGGAAAAAATCCTTATTCCAATCTCAGAGGTTCAACTGGCTTGGGTAAAAAGAGTTGATCCAGGCTTAACTTTTCTTGCGGTCATGGGCGGGATTTCAGCGGGAATACTTGCTCTTGGGGTCATTGTTGCTCTGACTAAAGAATCCTGTCCCTTTATCTATTCCTTTGATGGGGAGAGCTATATCTTTGATGCCGAGCCTTATGGAGGAGCAATATGTCAAGGACTAAAGAGAACTGAATGGTGCAGCCTTGAACATTTAAGGGAAGTCAGCGGCCAGTATAAGATGAAGATTACAAATGAAGTGAATGAGACTCAATACACAGATGAGATAAAACTGGTTGTGGTGGACCATCCAAAAAGGGTCAAGGTCATGCCAGATGTATCGGGAAAAATCCATACCATTTCCCAGCCGATCGCTCCCATTCAAGCTTCTGATGGAAAAGGGCAAGACCTCATGCCTTATGTCTCTAAAAATGACTGGATTTTCTGGCAGACTCAGACTGAGGATAAAGATCCAGATAAAAAAGAAAATTTAAAAGATGAACTCACCTTTGAGTTTCCTAAGCCAGAAGGTGCCGCAAACGTAAAACTTCTCTTTAATGGCTGCAATACCTTGTGGGGCTCTCAAGTGTTGAAGAGATTTTTGGATTTATATGGAAATAAAGTTTTTGAATGGTATGACGATGTCAATAATTTGGGGCCTTCGTTTCACAGATTAATGAATTTGGACCTTAGAGAAGAGCTTTATCGGCTTCATATCCGGGTAGAAACTAAGGATGGATGGAAATCCAAGGGGATGATTTTAGGAGGCGGGCCGTTTGTCTCAGAAGATAGAAGCTACTCTCTTGACCTTAAGGATGTTCCGGGCGATAGGCTAAAAATCAAGCTGACTCCGCCTGCAGGTTTCTGGATGATCAATTATCTTGCTGTTGATTATACAGAGGATTTGCCTATAAAAATTAAAGAGATCGAAGCCACAAGGGCTATCGATCACAAAGGTCAAGATATCAGAGAAATCTTAGCTAAAACTGATAACAACTATCTTGCTATGCCCAACACAGGAGATTCGGCCGAGCTCATCTTTGAACCTCCTGCCAGAAATTATGATCTGGAAAGATCAGTCATCCTCAAAGCAAGCGGATACTATGACATTCATCTCGAAGCGAAAGGAGAGCCTCAAACAGATATTCTCGAAAAAATCTTTACTGAGCCTGGATTCACGGTTCAATACGCACTCAAAGAGTATTTGGACTGGAAAACAGAGACTATGATGAAGATCAGAAAACAATGAATAAATGCCTATCCAGAAAAATCGAATTTCTTGGCGGCTGGAGAGCAGCGCTTATCAGGTTGAAATTCATAATTTCATCAGGAAAACACATTTTTCAAAGAAAGAAATACCCGTTATTTAGGCTCAGGCCATCAATAGGAGGTCTGCTTTCTGCACTCCAAGTCTTAAACGATTTGAATCTTAAGAAGATTGTGAAGTTTAATAATAGCTATTATTTTTCTTTGACAACTCCCCGCTGGCCTTCCAGTCCCTTTTCTCGCATGACCGCCAGGGGTGGATTAAACATTAAAGCTGCTGGGACACCATTAAAATCTCAGATTGATATTGCGATTCTAGCGATAACTCGAAAGTGCAATTATGACTGCAAACATTGTTATGAGCATTTTAATCTTGCTGACGAGGATATTGTTCCTGTAGAGCGATGGAAAAAAATTATAGAAGATATTCAAAAGATAGGAGCAAACATCATTGCTCTCTCAGGCGGAGAACCAATGCTCAGATATGATGGGTTGATAGAAATGTTGGAATCGGGAAACAAAAGTCTATCAGAATTCCATATTTACACTTCAGGACACAGGGTAACAGCAGAGAAGGCCAGGGAACTCAATGAAGCGGGAATCAGCGCTTCAGCCATTGGCCTTGATGATGTTATTCCGCAACGTCATGACGATTTGCGAGGTTTCAAGGGATCATATCAAGAAGCTCTTCAAGCAATTAGATATTTTCAAGAGGCAAGAGTATTCACATATATCAATCTGTGTTTGACAAAGGATTTAATTTGCTCAGGTGATCTTCCGAAGTATTTTGAATTGGCAAAAGAATTAAATGTGGGAGCAATACGATTCCTTGAGCCAAAGCCTTGTGGGGGCTACCTCTTTGAAGATAGAGGCGAACTCTTTTCTGAAGAGGATCGCAGAATCGTCACAGAATTTTTCATGGAAGCAAATCGGGCGAAGAAATATAGGGATTATCCGCTCATCTCTTATGAGGATTATGCTGAAGCCCCAGAGCGATTAGGATGCATGATGGGAGGTCATACCCATTTTCATATTGATAGCCTAGGCAATGTGGAACCGTGTGTATTCTTGCCTATATCATTTGGCAACATTATGGAAGAAGATTTTTTGGATATCTATAAAAGGATGAAGGAAGCAATTCCTGCCCCTTTGCACAAGCTATGTCCTTCTATCTATCTTGCCGAAAAAATTAGAGATAGAAGGAATAACGGTGAAGCCTTGCCCGTTCCTTACAGGGATATAGAAACAGAATGGCAGCAAATGTTAGAGGAGACTTAACCTTGCTTGCGCTCTCTCCTTAAAACGGAGAAATCCCTTGGCCTAATTCAGCAAAATATGGATCAATGAAATCTTACTAAAAATTCACGTTTATAAGAGGCAGGACTCTTGAGTATTTCGGATTATCGCGGACGATATTGACCAGGCCGATTTGGACGCCTTTCAACTGCCAGCAGTAGTTAACAATCCCAATGCTCACTCCGCTCTGCTTTCCTCTGAAATAGTTGACGGCACTCACCGCCAAGCCGACCATCCGGCCATCTCTTGCCACCTGGACTGTTCCCAGAGCCAAATGAATGCCTTTCAGAATTTCGCCGCCCACACCGAAGCCGCCGACCATGACGCCCTGAACCTCTTCGGCGCCAGCGCCAATGCCGCCGATTGTCAATCCAACCAACTTTTCGGCTCCTACTCCCAGGCTGCCGATCGTAACTCCCTTAATTTGTTCAGCACCTACGCCAAGACCTCCGATTGTCAACCCGACTAACTTTTCGGCCCCTACTCCCAGCCCGCCGATTGTAATTCCCTTAATCTCTTCAGCGCCTACGCCAAGACCTCCGAAAGTGATCCCAACAAGCCGGCGTCCTGCACCGACGCCAAGGAGCCCGATATTCAGCCCGCTCATGTCTCTTCCAGCGCCGATTCCGAAGCCGCCGATATTGACCCAGCGCACATCCCTGCCGGCCCCGGCCCCAAGGAGTCCGATGTTCAATCCCTTCATATCCTCGCCGGCGCCAACGCCAAAGCCGCCGAGATTAATGCCGACAAGATTCTTTCCAGCCCCTACTCCAATGCCGCCGAGATTAATGCCTGTCAGATCTTCTCCTGCTCCCACACCGAGGCCGCCGATGTTAATGCCTGTCATGCTTTCACCGGCTCCTGCTCCAAGACCGCCGATATTCACGCCAGCAACGTTTCCGCCACCTCCCACTCCCAGCAGTCCGACCGAGAGGCCAACCAGGTCTTTTTCCGCAGCGACACCAAGAAGGCCAGCCTGAATTCCATGCAAATAGCCTCCACCAGGAATTAGACCCAAGGACAGCCCGTTCACCCGGGCATCCTTATTTTGCTCCTTCGGGATCCAGAGTGTAGCGTTTATCCCGGTTATGCGCTCCACCCGGTTGTCTCGAAAATTGAACCTCAGCCCAGTGAACTCTTTAGAATTGCCGAAGCTGATGCCCCATTTTTTTGAAGGAAAATCGAAGCTCTGAGAGAATAATGCCGAGCTTCCGAAGAGTATTATAAACACAACTCCCAGGACGAACCTCGAACAAAAGCCAGACGATCTGATTTTTCTTTTCATAAAGAATCTCCCTTTTGAATTACAATTTTTCATCCGCAGAAAATTCCGTATAAAATTTGAAACATATATTCAAATTTTTTTGACACTGCCCGAAAATCGACCCTTCACTTTTATGATTTTGACGATATTCATATAATTCCACGTATTATAATACGAAAAGCGGCGTGAAAAAGTTCTATCCCTCATCTGCGGGCTGGAATCCTTCAATTCAGAGCAG
>Ga0172364_10002567_pt1 | contig 14449 bp, 13 predicted proteins | sample LakKivSesite10cm_FD_114545 | JGI IMG/M metagenome (GOLD analysis project Ga0172364, IMG submission 114545) | Sediment microbial communities from Lake Kivu, Rwanda - Sediment site 10cm | ecosystem: Environmental > Aquatic > Freshwater > Lake > Sediment | place: Rwanda: Western Province, Lake... | reverse complement strand
TGCGGTTATTCTTACCTTCAAAGCATACTACAGGAAGTCCTGCGCCCATATAGTTAATAACCTTACCGCTGGCTTCACCTGCCTTATCTACTTTTGGCTCCACCGCAATATCACTTACCAGCAGATAATCCGGAAGCTTGAAATAATCAACCATACCGGTAAAATGGACGTTTCTTTCCACCCCTAATTCTCTTACTTTCCCGGCTGTCTCTTCCACAGGATAGCCCACTATCAAGAAATGAACATCTTTTCTTTTTTTTAAGACCAATGGAATGGCTGAGACTAAATTCCAGATTCCTTTAGCGGCAAGCAGCGCTCCGGTAAAGATTATAAGTGGCGCATCTTCGGGTATTCCCAGCTTCTCTTTAAATCCTTTTTTTGGTAGTTTGCTAAAAAAATCAGTATGCACTCCATCTATTACGACCCTGACCTTATCCGGGTTTATATGAAATCTATTTTTAATAATATCCCCGTTTGACACTGAACTGCATATAAAAAAATCAGGCATCATGCAGATGAACTTCTCCAGGGTATGGAAAAACCACCTGACTGGCTTCCTGCCCTTAATCCAGTTAAAGGTATCAAGTTCTGAAGTTAGACTTCCCTGGACATCAAAAACAAGCGGAGCCCTGCCAAAAGTCAGAAGATATTTGATAAGGCCGCCGACAAATGCTCCTTCATGAAGATGGCCGTATATGATGGCTGGTTTTTCCTTAAAATATACAGCTGCTGCTTTAAAAAATAGAAGGATATCTATGTAGAATTTATGTATGGATGGGCCTGCTTCCAGTTTCCTGTACCAGGGAATATTTATTATCCTTCTGATATCAAGTCCCTCCAGATCCCTGCCGTTATGATAGGTTACAATAATATTCTGATACCCATAATTTGCCAGTGCCTTCATTTCCCCCAGTATTCTCATATGGCACCCTCTGTCAGCAAAGAATGGGGTGGGAACTATATTAAGGATTTTTTTATTTTTTCTCTTTTTCATTTTCTATCAACTTCCATCTTTTCAGGCAATCTGGACAATAATATCTTTCTAATTTCGTATACAATAAAAAAATTCTACCTTACCATTATGTCATTGTAAATAACAAATCCAACAGAAACAAGTAATTTGCTGAACATCAATCTGTAAAAATTTTATCTGATAACAGTTACAAAATAAAACGTGTAACTGAATTTCTTAAACCCAATGCTAAAGATGAGGAAATATTAGATTTAGCATTGAGAATTTTACGTAAATTAATACTTGACAAATAGTAGAATTATATGTAAATTAATATTTAACAAATAATAATATAAATTACCAATTAATAGAACATATATATGTATATGTTAAAGGAAAGACTATTATACAATCAAATAAAGAAATACATTGATTCTCCTGAAGCAATTGTCGTAACCGGCATGAGGAGAGTGGGTAAAACAAGCTTAATCAGATTTATATATGATAAAATTGATTCTGATAATAAGATTTTTTTAGACTTAGAAAACCCACTAAATCAAAAGTATTTTGAAGAGGAAAGTTATGAAAAAATTAAATTTACACTTGAAATTTTAGGAATAGATTTTACTAAAAAATCTTTTCTTTTCCTAGACGAGATTCAGATGTTGAGAAATTTACCATCAGTAGTAAAATATTTGATTGACCATTACAAAGTAAAATGTTTTCTTACTGGTTCAGCAAGTTATTATTTAAAAAATTTGTTTTCAGAATCTTTGGTGGGAAGAAAATATCTTTTTGAACTTTTCCCTTTAAATTTTAAAGAATTTCTATTGTTTAAAGAGAGTAATATAAACCTACCCGATAATCCCAAAACTATAAGTAAACCTATCTTTAATACTATTTCTAATCTATTTGAAGAATATCTTTTGTTTGGCGGTTTTCCAGAAGTTGTTTTGAAAAAAAACACCGGTGAAAAGAAAAAATCATTAGAAGATATTTTTACTTCTTACTTTCAATTAGAAATATTGAAACTAGGAGATTTTAGAAGAAATAAAATAATTCGAGATTTAATATTATTACTAATGCAGAGAGTTGGTGCAAAACTTGATATTAAAAAATTATCTAAGGAACTTTCAGTTTCCAGGCCAACACTTTACCAGTATCTTTCTTTTCTGGAGGGAACATATTTAATAAAAACTATAAAGCCTTTTAGTAAAGGAAAAGATATAGAGGTAAGAAAAATACCTAAAGTCTATCTTTGTGACTGTGGATTGGCAAATAATTTTGCTAAATTAGATGAAGGAACTCTGTTCGAAAATAATATTTTTCAGAATTTAAGAATAAAAGGAGAAGTTAATTATTATCAGAGGAAAAGTGGATTTGAGATTGACTTTATTCTAAACAGGGATACAGCTATTGAAGTAAAAATAAACCCTTCAAAGCAAGATCTAATGAAATTGTCAAAGATTACCAGTGAACTTGGTATTAAAAAAGCTATTATAGTTTCTAAAAGGTACAGCGATTTAGAGAATATTCAATATGGTTTCTTTATTTAAGATTTTAGAATGAAGCTTTTTTAATAATAATACGATACTTATTAAACGTCTATTATAAATTATAGTGTTATTATTAAAAATCAAGGGTTAATGATTTTTAAACCAATGGTAAGTTAGCCTGAGTCCTTCTTCTATAGATACTCTTGGCTGCCAGCCCAGCACTTTTTTAGCCAGTCCGTAAGAGAGCTGGCTTCTTCTCTGCTCTCCTTCTTTAGGAGGGCCGTGGATCTCTTTAACATCGTCTTTTCCTGATACTTCCTTTAGAATATTAAACAGTTCTACTACAGTGGTTTCTTTTGCCGTTCCCACATTCAGAAGTCCGGTAAAATCACTTTCAATGGCTTTAAGATTTATATCTACAACATCTCCCACATACACGTAATCTCTGGTTTGAAGCCCATCTCCATTAATAGTAGGATTCTTGCCTTCAAGTATTTTATTTGAAAATATGGCCACTACTCCGGCTTCTCCGTAAGGATCCTGTCTGGGTCCATATATGTTAGCGTACCTCAAGGATATGTACTTCAGTCCATAGGTCTTATAAAAATAGTAAAGATAATTTTCAGTAGCAAGTTTTGCCACTCCATAAGGGGATATGGGATTTGTAGGATGTTTTTCGTCTGCAGGGAAATATTTTTGTTCCCCGTACACTGTGCCTCCGCTTGATGCAAATATTATCTTATTTATATTATAAGTATGACAGGCATTTATTACATTAAGCCCACCCATTATATTTATATCTGCATCCATCAGAGGATTTTCCACTGATATCCTTACACTCAACTGAGCTGCGTTGTGTATTATAATATCCGGTTTTTCCTCTTTAAATATACTGTATAATTTTTTATCTCTTATATCACATTTGTAGAATTTGGCTTCTTCCGGCAAATTTTCCTTCCTGCCATTGGAAAGGTCGTCCACTATAACTACCTCATAGTTTTTCTCCAGCAGCCCATCTGCTACATTTGAGCCGATAAAACCTGCTCCACCTGTTACAAGTACTTTCAAATTACCTCCCTCTATAATCTTATTATTTCTTTAAATATGACTTCCTTTAGTCTTGACCTTCTTTTTTAAAAATCTTCCAGTGAAATAATATTTCTTCTCTTTAATAATTTGTGATGTCTTGGATTTGCAGAAATTAAAGGAATCTTCATTATGTTTGATAATGATATAAAAACTGCATCATATATAGTAATATTTTCCTCATAAGCAATTCTTATTGTACTATCTATAACTCTGCTACTTAAACCTATCATATTCAACTCCAGATTAATTAAGGTGCTAATTATTTTTCTATTTTCTATTGAAGAAAAATTATTATTATATCTTAAAGCATTTGAAACCTCATAAATTACCAATTCCGGGATAATAATTTCCAATTTATTTTCTCTATACATATCTAATATTGATAAAGCTTTATCAACATTTTTTTCATTTTTATAGCTGAACCATTTAAAAATTACTGAACTATCTAATATATACTCCAATTTATAACCTAACTTAAATTTAAATTTTTTTACTTAACCCTATCTCGCCACTTGTTTAATTCCTTAACTCCATCCCAGCCTTTATTTTTTGCTCCCATATTTCTAAAGAGTTTTATTGCTTCGCCAATCTTTTTTCTCTTTTCCAACAACAATTTCTCTTTTTCTTTTATAGTAATATATTCAACTACCGCTTCCCTGATAAATTTTGATCTTGTCATCTCCTCCTGACCGGAATAGTAATCAAGCTTTTTTAGAAAATCTCCGTTTAGAGAAATATTTATTTTACTCATATCGAACCTATTGTAGTATAATATTTAATTATTCTTACATCTTAAAGTAGGTATATTATTTAATAATAGTACCTACTTTTTATACCTAAAATTATATTAAAAATAAGGATTTTTGCAAAGCAATTTTTATCTTTATTTAGCATATAATATCATCACAGAACTTAATAGTTCTTGAAGCTACTCCTCATCTATGTATTCTTTATTCCTGATGGCCGGAACGGACAGGTCCACATTGCCATATATTTTAATCCTTATACCTTCTATATAAAAAATAACTCCCTCTATTTCAGGAATTTCTGTTAGAGTATTTACAATTGAGTAAACCACATATTCATCTAGAATTGGGGTGTCCAGGCTATTTTCCAGAAATTCCTGAGAAAGATCTATTTCGGCTATATTCTCATAAGTCTCTACATTAAGCAGCTTTGTTCCAGCCGGTATCAACGGATAGTGAATTGATTGGGTAGGACCTTTAAGTAGCTCCTGAACAGCATTTTTTACTGCAATATCCGGACTGCCTGCAATTATGGTTCTCTTTTCAGAAACCAGCTTCTTTTCTTCTCCAAGGACGGAAAAATAAAAATTAACTTCCAATCTGGAAGGGTAAACTTTCCCGTCTTCTACACCATTTTTCCGATTTATAAAATAATTCTTTATTTTCTGCCACAAAGACAGACCGCTCCCGCTTTGATCACTGTCTATACTTTCTTCAGTAGTAGTTTTACCAGTATCTATACTCTCTATTTCGTTCTCACCAGAATCTTCTCCGGTAATGGACTCCTCAACACTACTGCTTAACTGACCTGTGTCTGTCTCTGGTAAATCTGATACCATTAATTCGCTTTCATTGTCATTAAAAAGAGAAGAGAATTTATTTTTTACAAAATCAGGATTATCAATACTATAAAAGATAATAAACCCGGCTGCCGCAAGAAGAATTATAATAAAAGTAGATCTTAAAATTGGACTCGGTCTTTTTTTTCTTTTTTTAGTTTGTTTGTTTCTAATATCCATAAAAATAATATAAATTATATAATTGTTTGCAGCATACAGGTAAAATAAAACAATTATTACTCAGAAGTAATATTAGTGACATCCTCACGGCAATAAATTACCGTGCATCCCAATATTAGGAAGCGGTTCCTGCTTCACAGAGCCAACTTGTCTCTTTTTGAAAGAAAAAACAGCGGTTGGTTTCTCCACAGGCTTAACTTTGGACATGTCCTGCCCTAGTTTTAAAATATTTTTAGCTGCATTTATATCTCTGTCACAATTAAAAGCTGCAAAATATTTCCCGGAAGGAGTTTTTGATATAGTTATCTGACTGGTGGCACCTTCTATTTTTCTATGTAAATTAACTTTTATATCTGATTTAAGCTTTGGAATTGTTAAGTAGAATTTACCTTTTTTTGTTTCTCTTAAGTAAAAATTTTGAGGTATTTTAAATTTTTGTTCACTACGTTTCTTTTTAAATTTTGGATAGACTGCCAGTTTCTTAAAAAACCTTCTGTAAGCTTTATCAAGATCAATTGCAGCTTCTTGAAGGCTTTGTGAATTAACCTCTGAAAGCCACTTGTATTCTTCTTGCTTCTTTAATTTTGCTATATATTTTTTCGCTTCATATCCTGATATATTAGTTTTATCTTTCCTGTAGGCTTCCATTCTTAAATTAAGCAAATAATTATATATAAACCGTACACACCCAAAATGCTTTTCAAAAAAAGCTTTTTGTTCTTCTGTCGGATATATTCTGAACTTATATCCAATTTCTATATAATTATCATCTTTCTTTCTTTTCATTTCTTTTTTTGATCCTGTATATATCTTAATTATTTACTATGCATATAGTCCTCTATCTTAACACTCTCATCTTGGATTTGAAAAACCGGGGATTCCCGCTTTTGTTCCTAACTCCTTTATTAATTTTTCTATACCGTTTTCGAAGCTTGTAGGAGAGAAGTTAAAATCTGCTCTGGCTTTATCATATGAATATGATTTATTGATTACCATTCTCTCTATCTGGTCGGGAACTAGAGAAGGATTTTTAGAAATTTTGGAGTATATTGAGATTAAGAGTATACCGAGTTTAATGGGGATTTTTATTACTTTAAATTTCTTTTTTAATTTGTTTCTCACAATGTCCAGCATTTCATTATATTTTAAAGGGTCTTTACCGGCTATATTGTAGGTTTTTCGGTAAGTTTTTTTGTTATTTAAGACACTAACAATGGAATTAGCTACATCTTCAATATATATGGGCTGAATTAGATTATTGCCACTCCCGAAAGTTATAAAAAAACCTTTCCTTTTTATAAACCGGATCATTTTTGAAAAATTAATATCATTTTTTGAGCCATATATCATGGAAGGCCGGAGGATTGTATAGTCCAGACCGGAATTTTTTATCAGATTTTCAGAATATATTTTTTGCTTCTTAACCATACTTTCAAGGGGGATTAAAACAGTAGTGGAGCTTATAAAAACAACTCTTTTAAGTTCAGTGCGTTTGACTGTGCTCAGGAATGTTTCCAGAAGATGAGTATATTTAAGGTCAATCATATAGACTGCGTTTTTTGCTTTTTTGATGGCTGAAATTATCGAATCCCCGCTCTGCAGTGTTCCTGTATTGAATTTAATCTTTTTACCTGCTGACCTTGCAGCATCTAAAAGCCTGGACCTATCGCTGTCTGCTCTTACCAGACAATCGACATCATAATTATTTTCCAGCAGTGTTTTTAGAACTGGCGGCCCCAGGAAACCTGCTGCTCCGATAAGTAGAACCATTTTTACCGTTCCACAGAACTTACCCAATTATTCCCGAGGAAAACTTGGCGTCTGCTTCCTGCTTCAACGACACATGGCTCGTAGACTCCCGTCTTATCGGGATTCCGCCGCCAGAGGTATCTCTACAGGCGTAACTTCCCGGAGAACTTCCGGTAGCTAAGTTTATATCAGTATATCAAAACAGTCAAATCCTCTTGGCGTAACCACTTCAAAGTGTTTTCTGTCCAGGGTAAGGATTTTATTAATCTTAAGCCGCTCAGCTATAGCTACAATTGAGGCATCTACATAGCCAATATTAAGATTATCATACTTTTTTAATATTTCTATAATTCTTATAATGTCTAAATCTTTTAAGAGTTCTAATTGAAAACTTGTCTTTACAATTTCCTCTAGCAAAATAAGTTCTATCTTATTTCCGAATCTACTATTTAACATATAACATATCTCACCAATAGTAGTAGAAGGTAGAATATATACATTCTCTTTTTCTGTTAATATTCTTTTTAGGTATTCATGCTTTTTATATTTCTTATCCACCAGACCAATAACTGCACTAGTATCTAAAATAATTTGCATTTTAGTCCTTCCCGAAATTTTTCTTTAAATATTCTTCATCGTTTTCAGCAAAATTAGGATCTCCACTATTAACAATACCAATTATACCAATTTCCTTCCTGGGAACTTTTTTAGCCACATATTCAGTAACTGCTTCTCTTATTAAAAAAGAAGTAGATTTATTGGAAAATTTAGCCATGTTTTTGAGTTTTAGCATGATGTCTTTTTCTAAAAGTATGGATGTTCTTTCTTTTTCCATTATACTTCACCTGATCATTTAATTTGAGTTTTATAAACCTTAACAAAAAATATAATTCTGTTTCTAAACTTCAATAATATTCATATTAATAATATGCATATTGTTAATATTAATATATCTGGTACTTTATGTCAATATTTTTTGCATTTTTTACTATTTTTTTATTTGTTTTATTATTGAAATTATAATATTATATGTGTATAAGGAGGTGTATTGTAATGCGTACAAATATAGTTTTAGATGATAATTTGTTAAAAGAAGCATTTAAATATGCTGATATGTCAACAAAGAAGGATATAGTAAATCTTGCTTTAAAGGAATTCATTGAAAACCACAGAAGATTGGATATGAGAGAGCTGAAGGGCAAAGTTAAATTCAGGGAAGATTATGATTATAAAAAATTAAGAAGAGGTGTATAAGCGTGGTTTTAGTAGATACATCTGTATTGATTAATTATTTAGGGGATGTAATTAATAATAAAACGGCAAAATTTACCAGGTTATTGGATCTGAAAATCCCCTACGGCATTAATGTCTATATATACCAGGAAATACTTCAGGGAGCAAAAACTGAACAGGATTTTGAATTGTTAAAAAAATACTTAGATACCCAGAGATTTTACTATTTGCATAAGGGAATCAATTCTTACGGGGAAGCAGCAAAGATATATTTTGACTGTCGAAAAAATGGTTTAACTATTTCCAGCACTATTGATTGTCTTATTGCTCAGACTTGTATTGAAAATGATATTTACTTGCTTCATGATGATAAAGATTTTGACTTAATATCAAAAATAATTAAGATTAAAATTTATTGACCTTTGAATATATAGAAATGCTAATTTATCTTAATTTAATGTTTTAATATATTATTGTTGTTTGGTTTAACGAATTATTTTCTATGCACTAAGCAGAAGAGGGGAAAAAATATAGTGGTATGATATTATTTATTTTAATAATTTTAATAATTGTTTTAACGGCTGTAGTACTTTACTATTATGCATTTAGATATGAACCTGCCAATTTCGGGTTATCTAAAGTAAATATTTTTTTAAGGGATGCTGAAAAAAATAAAATAAAAGAAAAAGGTAAGAATAATCATGCTGTTAAAGACAACTCTAATCCTGTTCTGACATTACTGCACCTGTCTGATTTCCATCTGCGAAAAAATTCTAAAGGAAAAAAATTATTCAAATTTGTAAGAAGCCTGAATAAATTAAATGTGGATTTTATCTTGATTACCGGTGATTTAACGGAAAATGATAAAAATATCGAATATTTGATCAGTATGCTTTCGCCGCTTAAGGCAAAATACGGAAAATATGCTGTTTTTGGGGTACATGATCATTATAATAAGGCATTAGTAGAGTTTATAAGAAATATGTTTAAAAAGAAAAAGAGATATAAAAGAGAAAATGATGTTACCTATATGGCAAAAAGATTAAAAGACATTGGTATTGAAGTTTTAAGAAATGAAAGCAGGAGGATTAATATAGGAAGTTATGATATGGGTGATGTTGAGATTATCGGACTTGATGATCCAATAATCAATAAGATTGATATAGGCAAGGCATTTTCACACATCGATCACATAGATAGTTTAAAGCTGCCAGAAAAATCTGATTATAAAAATGCCTACAAAAGTATATTTAAATTAAAGGAAGAAAAAATACATAAAATAAATAACAGAGGCAAATTACGCATAATACTTATACATACACCTGATACCAATTCAATAATTAATCTAGCCCGGAAAGAAGTTGACATTATATTTGGTGGGCATACTCATGGAGGCCAGATAAGGCTTCCACTGGTTGGAGCAGTAGTTTCAGGATGTAAAATAAAGACAAAATTTTCCTCGGGCCTTTTTTATTTTAGGAATTTTGTTCTTTATGTGACCAGGGGCCTTGGAGAGGGCAGATATTCACAGTTCAGATTTTACTGCCAGCCGGAGGCAAGCCTGGTAAAGATATATAAAGCTAAATAGAAACAGCTAAATAATATTAATATTTCAAGCTGTTGAAGTGCAACTGATTTGCTGGCTATAGCAATTGATGAATAACCATTATTTTAGTAATAAAAGCGGGAACCCTCGGTTTTCAAATCCGGGATGATAGCTTTAAAAAAAATTAAATGAATCACCAAAAAATATTTGGATCAGTTTGCACCCTTACCGGTAAGTATTGCTTTTACTGTAACTAAAAAAATCTTTATATCCAATAGTATTGAAGCATCCTTAATATATAACTCATCATACATAACCTTATCAGGAATTGAAAGCTCATCCCTTCCACTAATTTGAGCAAGCCCGCTTACCCCTGGCCGGACTTTGTCCACACTTTTTTCTTTCCGTAATTTTATCAGTAGTTTCTGATTATATAATGCAGGCCTGGGACCTACAAAACTCATATCGCCTTTCAATATATTTATAAGTTGAGGAATTTCATCTATGCTTAATCTCCTGAGTATCGTTCCAATCCTTGTGTTCAAATTGCTCTGGTTTTTTAGTTCATCAGTGGGAATATCAGGAGTGCCTTTCTTCATGGTCCTGAATTTATATATGGTAAAATATCGGCTATTTACACCAATTCTTTTCTGCTTGAATATTACGCTTCCCGGGGAATCAATTTTTACCAGTATTGGTATGATAATCCAAAAAGGGATAAATAATATTATTGAAATAATTGAGAATAATATATCAAAAATTCTTTTTGTAACTCTGTAAACCATAAACCAAAAACCCGCCAGTCTCTATACCTGTAGTTTGGAGGACCACATTTTTTTCTCATTAAAATTAGGAACAATCTTTTTTAGATCTTTAAATAGGTTTTTATAGTCATAAAGCTGAATCTCTTTTTCAATATTAAACAATAAGTTTTGTATCTCTTTCATGTTTTCCTTACTTTTATTCCTGGTTACAAATATCGAAGGAAAACCTGTGGACATAAGTTTCTCATCACTATTTATCAGTTCTTCGGCAAATTTCTCTCCACGTCTTACCCCGGAAAAAGTAATTTTAATATCTTTTTCAGGCTCCATCCCATAAAGTCTAATCATATTTTTAGCCAGATCTAAGATGTTTATAGGTTCTCCCATATCAAGAACATATATTTCGCTACCATTGCCCATGACACATGCCTGTATTACCAGCTGCGATGCTTCGGTAATAGTCATAAAGAATCTTGTCATTTTTGGATGAGTGACAACTACAGGTCCGCCATTCTCTATCTGATTTTGAAATATGGGCACCACACTGCCCTGGCTCCCAAGCACATTTCCAAATCTTACAATTATAAAAACCGTATCCTTTACTTTTGAAAGTGTCTGCAGATATTTTTCGGAAAGCAATTTTGATATACCCATTATATTATTAGGGTTAACCGCTTTATCTGTAGAGAGCATTACAAACTTTTTAACTCCGCTGGAGATAGACAATTTTGCCATTGCTTTTGTACCCAGAAAGTTATTCTGCAATGCGGCTTCCGGGTTTAACTGCATAAGCGGAACATGTTTATAGGCTGCTGCATGAAATACAATTTCAGGCTTATACTTTTTAAATACACCCCTGATACTGGAACTGTCTCTTATATCGGTAACAATAGGTATGGCATTGGGATAATCAAGTTTTGTAGAAAGTTCCTGTTCTATCAAGAACACATTATTCTCAGAATGATCAACAAGAATCAGATTTGATGGTTTAAACCTTACTACCTGTCTGCAGAGTTCAGAGCCAATAGATCCTCCTGCGCCGGTTATAAGGATTGATTTGCCTTCAAGTTGACTTAAGAGCTGACTGTAATTAAGATTTACAGGTTTTCTTCCTAAAATATCTTCTACCTTGATATCCCTTATCTGATATAGGTGCGCTTTTCCATCTATTATCTCATACAAGCTGGGAAGGGTTTTACAAAATATTCCTTCTTCTTTTGCTTTAAAAATGATATTCTTCCTAACCTCACCACTGGCTGAGGGTATAGCTATTATTATTTCATCAATAGCTAATTTTTCTATAAATTTCTTTATCTCGTCAGTTTTTCCAAAAACTTTTATCCCATGAATTTGATGACCGATTTTCGCCTTATCGTCATCTAAAAATCCTACAGGAACATATTCGCTATCCCTCTGCCTTATCATCTCTCTTACTATCATCTCACCTGCATCACCGGCACCAACAATCAAGGTTCTCTTCCTGCGTGTATAAATGCTTCCAAATTTCATCTCGTTAAACATTCTGACTGAGAATCTTGAACCTACAATTAGTATTAAAGTAAGAAGAAAATCTATTATAAGTATGCTCTTTGGAAAATACTCTACTTCAATTATATAGAAAACAAATACCATAATTACAGTACTTATAGCCAGTGATTCAACTATGGTAAGAAAATCCCTGAAGCTGGCATACTTCCAGATTTTTTTATAGATGCCAAATAAAATGAAGCTTAAAAGCTTAACACCAACTATTATCAAAGTGTATCTTATAAAATATTCGGTGTATTTCGGGGCAAGACTCTCCAATCCTCTTATTTCTAACTGCCCTCTTAAATAAAAAGATATAGTAAAAGATGAAAAGAATATGGCTATATCAAATATTGCCTGGATTATATTACTTTTAATTTTTAGTAAATTCATTTCAATATTTCAATTTTTTACGAGCTAAATTTACTGTATATTTTCTAAATAATCTTTACCAACTATTATGGCTGCATCTGCATCTTTGCCATATATTTCTTTAAAAATACTTGATGGCAGTTCTTTCATCTCATAACTCGAAAAGATTATCGCCAGTTGGTCTGCTTTTTCTTTATTTTCCTTACTATAGTATATTACAGTTTTTTCATAATTATAACTATCCGCATTGGAAAGCCCCAGTATCTTAAATCCATAGACTTTTAAATAATCTTTAAACTTTACCGCAGATCCGCTTATGCCATTACCATTAGAAATTATAATATAGGTTCGACTGGTTATACTTTTATCTATAACCCGGCCAACATCTACATTTACTTCCAGGGGTATTACCCCTTTTTCAGAAAACCAGGTGATTCTTTCATGTACCATATCATATTGTAATATATACCTTCCTGGATTATCAGGAGCTTTAATTTTTATATTTATAATTATTTGTTCATTATGAGAAACATCATAAGTTAGCAATCCCCTAACTCCATCCCAGATAATCATCTCCCCTGTATCCCTGTTTATCCAATGAGTTCCTAAGTCTATCCTGTTTTGTCCAGAAAAACCCCATAATAAAAAACCATTATTTTTTACTTTAACTTTAATTTCAAACTCTTGTCCTGGATCTAAATAATTTGGAGTAGTGCCTCCGTCATTATATTGAGCAGCATAAGATATATCTACGGTTATAAACTTCTCCAGAGACGGTACTCCCTGAAAGGAAAACCATGTTATACCTTCATGTACCAGATCTATTTGTAGAATATATTCACCAGGTTTTGGGGGAGATATTATGGTAGAATAAAATACTACTTCATTATCTGCATTAACTCCATCTTCAGGTATAATACTTCTCTTACCATCAAAAACTACCATTTCTTTGCTATTAAAATCTATCCAGTGATAGCCCAGGTATACTGGATTATCGCCATTTCTATTCCAGGTCAAAGCTCCAGTATTTTTCACCTTAATTTCAAATCTATATTCTGTATCCTGGGTCATTGAATCTCCTATTCCATCAATCTCAATATACTCTGCATTATACTTGCTTGCAGGCTCACCACTAATTATACGTTCCCACATAGCTCTTGCTTCTTCGATGTCCGGAATTTGAACACTAATAGTTCCATTTTCTATCCAATCTGAATGAGAAGGGATAATAGCTGTTTTAAAATTTTCAGAACTAAAAGATAAGACTGCCTTCGAATATTTAAGAATAGTTATAATATCCAGATCCGTTCTTGTATTTTCTACCAGAATATTAAAATAATAGGGAACACTGGATAAGTATCTTACATTTAATTTCTGTATTAGGAGTTCTCTAAATAAATTCTGCTGACGCTGAATTCTGCCAATATCTCCAAGCTCTGTAGCTCTGCTTCTAGTATATGATAATGCCTGTTCTCCTGTGAGGTGGTGGTTGCCAGCCGAGAAATTAGCTCCGCTCTTTGGATCAACCATAGGTCTATCAATGTTAATATCTACTCCTCCCAGGGCATCAATTAACTGTACAAAACCTTCAAAATCAAGAGTTACATAATGGTTTATTTCCGCATCCAGAAAGGAACTGACTGTTTTTATCATAAGCTCTTCCCCGCCATAAGCATAAGCAGCATTTATTTTATCTTCCCCATGCCCCGGTATTTCCACCAGAGTATCCCTGGGAATGGAAAGAAGGACTCCGTTATTTTCTTCAGGATTTAAATAAAAAAGCATTATGGTATCAGCCCTGCCTATATCATTTTCAGTATCTCTGGTATCCCGGCCTAATATAAGGATAGTAACCGGCTCCTGGGGAGATTCTACGGTGGTGAGTATGTTCTCTACTTCCGAAGTAGTAATCGAATTTATAGTCCTGTTTACTGAATTAATATAAAGAAAGATTCC
>Ga0172364_10002561_pt1 | contig 14475 bp, 20 predicted proteins | sample LakKivSesite10cm_FD_114545 | JGI IMG/M metagenome (GOLD analysis project Ga0172364, IMG submission 114545) | Sediment microbial communities from Lake Kivu, Rwanda - Sediment site 10cm | ecosystem: Environmental > Aquatic > Freshwater > Lake > Sediment | place: Rwanda: Western Province, Lake... | reverse complement strand
GTGCAGGTTCGACTCCTGTCGGCGACGCCATTCTCGCGCGGGCGTAGCGCAACTGGACCAGAGCGCCTGGCTTCGGACCAGGAGGTTGTGGGTTCGACTCCCTCCGCCCGCACCAATGTCCCCGTGGTCCAACGGACGGGCGCCGGCCTCCGGAGCCGGTCTATGCGGGTTCGAGCCCCGCCGGGGACGCCATCGTCTATAATGTCCTCGCAGATCGACTGGACGAGTACTGGATTTCTAATCCGGAGGGTGCGAGTTCGACTCTCGCCGAGGGCACCATAAAATGTCGAGGGTCAGCAGGACCGTCAAGCAGGTATGGTTGACGGGTCGATCGAACCGTGGGAGAGGGTCTTGAAGGGCTAGGAGAGAAGAGACGATCGCATGCATATGTGGCGGGGTGCTGGAATCCGCTGTGGTCGTCGGGGTGGCGTCGGCTGCGTGGTGCCTGTGGTGCAAGGTCAGGGACTTCTTTAGGAGGCACGGCGGCTGCAAATGCGCATGCCACCAAAACGAGGAGGCGAAATGAGGAGGGTTCTCGTAGCGGTCGCGGTTGCCGCAGTTGCGTCGGCGGTGTTGACCGCCAGTGTGTGCCATCGCGTCGGACGCCCGATACCGAGGGCCGTCGTCCCGATCGACCAGGCGTCGTGTTCGGTGCTGTTCTCGCCCGACGGGGGGTGCACCGAGGCGGTCGTCGATGTCCTGAGGGCCGCCACCAACTCCGTCCTCGTCCAGGCGTACTCGTTCACCTCGCCATCCATCTCCGACGCCCTCGTCGAGGCGAAGGCCAGGGGCGTCGATGTGAGGGTCGTCCTTGACGCCAACGAGTCCGTCAGCGACTACTCGGTCGCCAGCAAACTCTCGTCGGGCGGCGTCGCCGTCCTGGCGGACAAGGCTCACGCCATCGCCCACAACAAGGTCATGATCGTCGACGGGGCTGTGGTCGTCACCGGGTCGTTCAACTTCACCAGGCAGGCCGAGCAGCGCAACGCCGAGAACCTGCTGATCATCAGGTCGCAGGAGATGGCTGCGACATACTCCGAGAATTGGAAGGCACACGCCGCCCACTCCTTGAAGTACTCCACCTATGCGAGGCGCGTCAAGGCATCAGGGAAAGACCGCGACAGGCGATAGTTAGGTATAATGTGGCGGACGGACGGGAACCAAACAAGAAGGAGGATGGCATGAGAGGCGGAAGATGGCTTGCGATGGCTGCGTGCGTGTTCCTTGCGGGGTGCAACCCGACCGACCAGGGGCAGGTGGTCGACCCCGGGACGAACGTGGTCGCCAAGGCGACGAACAGGGTCGCCCTGTGCATCGGGATCAACAACTACCCCAACCCGGAAAACAGGCTTGCGGGGTGCATCAACGACTGCAACGACTGGGTGGCCGAGTTGAGGAACAAATGGGGCTTCGCAAAGATCTCCGTGCTGCAGGACTCGCAGGCGACAGTCGCCAATGTGACGGCCGCGCTGCACAAGCTGATCGCCGAAGCGGTTCCCGGCGACGTCATCGTGGTGACCTACTCGGGGCACGGGACGTACATCCAGGATAAGAACGGAGACGAGCCGGATTCGCGCGACGAGGCCCTCTACCTCTATGACGGGCTGCTCGTCGACGATGTCATCCGCGAGATACTCGCCGGCCTGAAGCAGGGCGTCAGCCTGACGGTCATCAGCGACTCGTGCTTCAGCGGGACCGTGACAAGGATGCCCGAGCCAGGCAGCGAGGCGGCTGCGGCGAAACCGAGGGTGGTGTTCCCCGAGGGGGCGACCTTCGACACCTACGTCCCCGTGAAGGGAAGGGCCTTCATCTCCGAGGAGTCGATGAACGAGGTCCTGCTGTCAGGCGCCAGCGACAAGGAGTACTCCTACGACGCCAAGATCAACGGCAGGCCGAACGGGGCGCTGACCTACTACGCCCTCTACTCCCTGCACAAGCTCGGCGGCAGGCCGACCTACGCCCAGTGGCACGCCGAGATCAGGAAGCACCTGCCAGGGGCGTACCCGCAGACCCCGCAGCTCGAGGGCAGGGCGGAGAACAAGGCGAAGCCGGTCTTCTGATCGGCGGCCTGTTGAAGGTTGAGAGGCGGCCCGTTGCGAATAAGGATCGCAACGGGCCGCATAGCTTTCGGGAGCCTATTATGAGGACAACGATAACGAGGGGGCAGTGGGTCGCCATGGGGGTCGCCGCAGGGCACCTCGACCGCAGGGCGTCGAGGACGACCGCCGTCATCAAGGAGGTCGTCGACCTCTTCAGGGCGGTCGTCGGCGGCGACGGCAAGGACGGTCTCGACAGGTACATCGAGGGCGTCGAGCGCAGGATCGGGTCAAGGTTCACTCCGTTTGGGGTCGCCAGCCACCTGATGTCGATCGCCGACAGGGTCGTCAAGGCGGTTCCGGACATCTTGTCAGCCAGGTCGAGGGACGGGCTGGTCGACATCGTCTCGTTAGCGGTCGGCAAGGACGAGATCCGCGCGGCCACGGGCAAGGCGGGGCGGGTCGCCGCGGTCGAGGTCGCCAAGGCGATCGAGATGCTGTTCGCTGCGGTCCAGATGGTCGGCAGGGCCGCAGGGCCAGACGTCATGAGGGCGTGGCAGGAGATCGAACAGGGCAAGCATCCAGGGGCCGCATCCGTCGAGGATGTCCTGCCGAAGTTCGTCGGCGACCCTCATGTCCAGGTGTCGGAGAGCGCGGCGTCCCCTGACGAGGACATCGACATGTTCCTTGGTGGCAAGCTGACCCCGGAGCAGTACAAGACGAGGATGAGGGAGTTCTCGACGGCCGCCGAGGTCCTCGGGATGAACGAGTTCGTCAGGACGGCGTGCCGGGTCGTCGAACAGGGGACGGGGCGTCGTGCCGCCTCCTCGCCGTACTTCAGCATCGACATCCAGATGTACCTCGGGGTCGACGGCTTCTATTCGCCCGACGAGGCCTCCGCCGTCGAAGGCATACCTCCATCCGAGGCGACTGTCGAGTACATCTACCACAGGGCGAGGCCAGGCGGCCGGCCGTCGGATACAGCCTCGGCGACCCGCCTGAACCCGAGAGTGCCGAGATCGTCAAGGTGATCGTCGACGGACAGGATGTGTCCCACCTGTGCGACTTCGACGAGGTCGCGGCGCGGTACGAGGACACGATGATCGAGGAGGCGCAAGGCGAGGTCGAGAGGTCCAGGTATCCCGACATATAGAAATGTGTTGACGTCGGCTTGGCCGCCAGCGATAATGCACGGCGGACACTTGGAGAGGAAGGCGAAGGAGAGATGAAGGTCGTTCGGCAGAATCAGAATCAGCAAGCACCGAGGCCCGCGGGTCGTTCGGTCGGCTGAGTTCTGCCGACATAGGACGAGAGGAACCCCGGGCCGAGAGGCGCCGGGGTTTTCGTTTTTCAGGGATTGTCCGGTAGCATAATGGGATTGCACCTGGCTCTGGACCAGGGGATTGAAGGTTCGACTCCTTCCCGGACAGCCATTTGACGGGATGCCCTGTGGTGTAGCTGGCAACACATCAGCCTTTGGAGCTGAGATCCTCGGTTCGAGCCCGAGCGGGGCAACCAGGGGTATCTGGGTTCGAGTCCCAGACGACCGGCGTCGAGGCTAGGCGCCGGAGATCATCGTCCGTCCAATGGTAGGACGCCCTCGTTTTTTGACATACGGGAGTGGAGGGAAATGGTATCCCGCCTGCCTGTTGAGCAGGATCCTGCAGGTTCGAGTCCTGTCTCCCGTGCCAGTTTCGCAAGCAGTTCCGGAGTAGCTCAGCGGTAGAGCGACTGCCTGTTAAGCAGTTGGCCGCAGGTTCGATCCCTGCCTCCGGAGCCATCTTGCAGGGACGATGGTGCTTCGTCCGAGAAGTATAGTCTTTGGAGGCGCCATGAGAGTCATATCCGTCCAAGTCAGCAATGCGAAACTCGGCGGGCGAGAAACAATTCCCGCTAGTGAGTTGCGCAATCGCCAGTATCTGCCCTCAGTCATCGACGGCATGCCACGACAGCTGTTGCGGCGTCACTACCATCGCAGGGTCCATAACGCCCTGCTGAACATCGTCCAGTCCGCTAGGAGCATCTCCGAGAAGGACTTCCGTCGGGTGGACGACATCATGGCGGAATGCGACCGCGTCTGCCGCACGGCCGATGCGGAGAGGATCATCGCCGAATGCGCCGCCAGAGGCAAGCGACCCGAACTCTGCGCCGAGAGGGTCTTCGACGAGGTGATGACCGCCAAGTGATCCGGTCAGGACGGTATCATAAGGGATCCCGTTCACCCTAGTCAGCTTCTTCGCCGGCGCCATGGGTCTCGATCTCGGCCTTGAACTGGCGGGGTTCCGCACGGTCGTCGCCTGCGAGCACGACCCATGGGCCGCCAAGACCATCCGCAGCAACCGCCCGCTGCTCCCCGTGCTCGGCGACATCTTCGGTCTCGACGCCGGAAAAGTTAGGGCGGTCGCCAATCTCGGCCAGAACAGGATATCGCTGGTCGCCGGAGGCCCACCATGCCAGTCGTTTAGTTTCGCTGGGAAGCGCAAGGGCGTCGACGACGTCCGTGGCGTCGCCATGCTGAAGTATGTCGAATTAGCGACATCCCTAGAACCGGAAGCAATTCTGTTCGAGAACGTCGTCGGGTTTCTTCACGCCAAGCTGGACGGGTCTGTCGGCGGGGTGCAGAGGCACATCGAGGGCATGCTGCGCGTCGCTGGCTATCAGGTGTTCATGTCCGTCCTGGACTCTTCCTGGTACGGGGTGCCGCAGTGCCGCAAGAGGGTCTTCGTCGTGGCTCTGAGGGATCCGAATGCCAGGTACTGGTTCCCGTTCGTGACGCACGACAACGGGATGCTTGGCAACGACACCCTTCCGAGGCTGGCGACGCTGAGGGACGCCATATGGGGGATGCCATCTAGCCCATCTGACTGCGTCAAGTACTCGCTGGCTCGTGCCAGATTCATGGCTGCGGTGCCTCCTGGAGGAAACTGGCGGAACATGCCAATGGACATCATGAAGTCCGCTATGGGTGGCGCTTTGCAGTCGGGAGGTGGAAGGACGGGGTTCTTCAGGCGTCTTTCGTGGGACAAACCATGTCCCACCCTCGTTTGCAGCCCAACCGCCAAGGCGACTGGGCTGTGTCATCCCGACCATGTCAGGCCGCTGAGCGTCGGGGAGTACAAGCGGATCCAGCAGTTCCCGGACGACTGGGTCGTCTGCGGGTCGCTCGCCGACCAGTACCGCTAGGTCGGCAACGCCGTGCCGGTTGGCTTGGCGAGGGCGGTCGGCGAGTCGATCGCCGCCGCACTGGGCTGAGAAAGCAGAGGCCGACAAGCCTTGTGAGACTCGCCGGCCTCGTTTCGGAACAGCCCATTACCTGATCGGGACCTTCGTTGCCTTCGCCTCGGGCAGAGACTTCTTCGGGACCGTCACCGTCAGGATGCCGTTCTCGTGCTTCGCCGTGACGGCGGCGGCGTCGACGCCCGCCCCGGACAGGTCGAAGCTGCGGCAGAACTCCCTGGTCGTGCGGCGTTCCCGCCGCAGCCACGTTCCCTTCGCATCCGCCTCGTCGGTCGAGTTCTTGCCCGACACCGTCAGCACCCCGTTCTCGACGGACACCTCGACCTCGTCCTTCTTGAACCCAGGCACCTCGACCGAAAGCTTGTAGCCCGCGTCGTCCTCCACGACGTCGGTCGTCGGCCATGTGGCTTGCGGTGCCAGTGCGGCGTCGAACAGCCTCCATTCGTCCAACAGCGCGCCCATCAGGTCTGCGTTCCTCCTCCTTCTCGCTATTTCGAACATGTTGTCCCTCCTTTCGTTGTTTCCAAGCCTACTAGCAGCGGACATGCCAGATTATACATCTTCTTCGTTTTACCTGTAAATCCATGGTTTTTCCATCGCTGTCGACCGTTGGATAGAGTCATTGCGTCACATCGGCGGCTGGCAGCGACACAATGTCACCGCCCAGCGTTTTGCAGTCCGTGCCGCATTCGTTCTCCGCCGATGTATAATGCATGTGGACATAGGAGGAGTCATGGACAGGAAGATCACAATGTGGGAGATCAAGGTCGATCTCGACGATGACTTGATCCCGAAGATCAAGGAGATGGCGCTTAGGGAGATCGCCGCCGACGACCAGGCTCTCCTGAACTACGGGGTGAGCCTGGCGCTGCGGAGGGCGGTCGGACTCGAAAAAAACGGAGGCAGGACATGCCGCCGACCAAGGTCGTCAACATCCCGTTCTTCATGAGGCGGGGCAACGGCGTCACTAGGTGCCTGACCTGCGGGTCGCCGATCAGGGACAACTTCCTGCTGGTGTCAACCGGCAGGTGCGTCAACCCGTCGTGCGTCAGGTTCTGGGGTAGGCGCCAGGCCTCGGAGAGCGACAGGATGCCAACATGGCTCGGAAGGGTTCTCGGCTTCCGTTCGCAACGATCGACTTGATTTGTTCCGTCAGGCGTGGCATCATTCGCTGTGACACATGAGTGCGAACCCGTTCAAGATAGGCGTTGATCTGCATGGCGTGCTGGACCGCTGGCCGAAGATCTTCTCTGCGTGGTCGGCGCCGGCGAGGGCTGCCGGATTCGACTTGCATGTCGTCACCGGCATGCGATGGGAGGAGGCGAGGCCGAAGGTCAACGAGCTTGGATTCCAATGGTCGCACCACTTCTCGATCCTCGACTTCCATATCGCCAAGGGGTATGTGAAGGTGAGGCGCGACGGAGACGGGAACCTGTGGATCCCCGACGACGAATGGAACAGGGCGAAGGGCGAGTATGCCAGGGAGGCCGGGCTGGAGATCCACTTCGACGACGACATGGCTCACGGCTGCGCGTTCCCGGAGTCGTGCGTGTTCGTCCACCTTGGAAGTCGGACGAGCCCGAGGATGTTGGAGAGGATGCTGTATGCGGTGATAGGCGAGGAGTCAGAAACACAAAGGGAGGAGAGGTCATGAAGAGGTTGGTCGCATGGTGTTCGTCGGTTCTTGCGGTCGTGGCGGTTCTGTTCGTCGGGGCGGGGTGCACTGAACAGCAGATGGAGATGGTCGCCCAGCAGGCCGGCGTCTCCGCCGTGGCGGCCTGGTACTATTCCAGCCCCTCGATGCCGTCGACGGAGCTGAAGGCCGCAGCCGGAGACGTGCTGTCGCTCGTCAGGAGCAAGGTGACCCTCGTCTCGCAGGGCCAGTCCTACAATCAGGTCCTGTACCCAGTCGCCGTCGAGTACATCTCGAAGTACGTCCCCGAGAACCAGAGGCTCGGATGCTCGTTGGCGATCGGATGGGTTCTGACGGGGATCGACACGATGATGGCGATGCATCCCGAGTGGGCGGCAAACCAGCAGACGGCGTCGAAGATCGTCGTGGCGTTCTGCAACGGGGCATTCCAGGGTCTCGGACTCCCGCAGAACTCCCCGATCATCAAGGCGGTCGAGCACGGGATCAGGTTCAAGAGCCTCACCTACGGGGCCGCCAAGGCCGATGCGGCGCCTGCGGAGAAGCCGCTCCAAACTCCGTTGTTCGTTGAAATCTGGCGTAGGAAGTAGACGCCGATGGAGACCTGGTCAGAGAGTGGATGCGTCCCGGTGTACTCGTGGTGCACCGAACCAGAGAGGCGGGCGAAGGAGCAGATCCTGGCGATCGCTAGGCTGCCCTTCGTCCGCCACTGCGCAACGATGGCGGACATGCACGAGGGCATGTCGATGCCGATCGGCGGCGTCGTGGCCTGTGAGGGGGTGGTCTGCCCGGACTTCGTCGGGGTCGACATTGGCTGCGGCATGTGCGCCGTCAAGTCCGACATCATGGCCGACGAACTGTCTGACGGCGCCAGGCGCGCCGTGTTCGACGAGCTTTCGGACAGGCTCCCGGTCGGGTTCGAGCACAACGACGACCGGGCGGTCGTCGGGTACAAGTCCAGCCTCGCCCAGAAGTACGAGTACGCCTTCGCCAAGTCGGGGATAGCGGACTGCGGCGGGTTCTGCCCGGTCGCTGCGCACGACGACTTCTTCTCGCAGGTCGGGACGCTCGGCGGCGGGAACCATTTCCTCGAGTTCCAGCATGACGAGGCCGGCAGGGTGTGGATCATGATCCACTCCGGGTCGCGCAACATCGGCAAGAAGGTCTGCGACTACTTCAAGGATGTCGCCCTTGATCAGGCCGCGAGGTTTTACTCGTCAGTCCCGGCAGATGTGGCGTTCTTGCCGACTTCCACCGACGCCGGCAGGGCGTACCTTGCATGGATGGACTTCGCCCTCCGCTTCGCCTTCTTGAACAGGCAGGTGATGATGGGGATGGCGATGGAGGTTCTCCGCGACAAGGCGCCGAACGCCGTCTTCGACCCGGCGGTCAACATTCACCACAACTACGCCGTGCTGGAGACACACATGGGAAAGGCGTGGTGGGTGCACAGGAAGGGGGCGACCCTGGCGACTACGGACACGGTCGGAATCATCCCAGGCAGCATGGGGTCGAGGTCGCACATCGTCCGCGGCAAGGGCAACAGGCTCTCTCTGAACTCCTGCAGCCACGGGGCCGGCAGGGCGATGGGCAGGCAGGCGTTCAACCAGGCGTTCAACACCCCTGACGGCATCGCGCGGATCGAGGAGTCGCTGCGCGGCGTCGTCAGGGCGGACTTCTCGAAGGCCACGACGCGCAAGGGCAAGGAGACGGGGCTGCTAGACGTCTCCGAGGCCCCGCAGGCCTACAAGGACATCGGCAGGGTTATGGAGGCCCAGGCCGACCTCGTCGAGGTCGTCCACACGCTCCGGCCTCTTATCGTCATCAAGGGGTAGGCCATGACGGAGAGGCTCAGCACGGTCGTCACGATGGATTCCGCCAATGCGGCGAGGGTCAACGTCTTCCACTTCTCGTCCGACGGGTCGCGTCCCATGCCGATGTTCGCCATCGACATGGAGGGTGGCATGTACACGGTCGTCAGGAACGACGAGACAGGCTGGATGCGCCGAGCCCGCAGCATGGGCAAGCTGCTTGCCGTCCTCAAGGGGACGCTGTCAGAGGGCGACGTGAGGGTCAGGATGGGCGGGAGCCCGATGCTGGCCGACGACACGGAGTTCGCCGTCTTCGAGGACGGCTCCGACGTGCTGTTCGACCTTCCGGAGGCCGACTGACATGGCAATCATACCCAAGACGTGCAGCGGTCCTCCTTATGCCGATCCGAAGGCGAACCTGGTGGCGTACCTCGATAACAACGCCACCACCATGGTGGCGCCTGAGGTCGCCGACGCGATGGTCCCTTACCTGCGCGGCCGCTACGGCAACCCGTCGAGCATCCACTCGGCCGGAAGGCACGCCCGCAGGGCGGTCGAGTCCGCAAGGGAGGACGTCGCCTCCCTCATCGGCGCCGACCCGTCCGAGGTCGTGTTCACGAGCGGCGGGACGGAGGGAGACAACCTAGCGGTCCTCGGGGCCGTCGAGGACCTTTCCGAGTACGAGCCGACGCTCATCACGACAGCCGTGGAGCACGCCGCCGTCATGGAGCCGTTCAGGAGGCTGTCCGGCAGGTTCAAGACCGTGTTCGTCGGGGTGGACGCCGACGGTGGGATGAAGTTCGACGAACTGCAGGCCGCCATCTCATCCGGAGGCCCGTGCGTCGTCTCGGTGATGATGGCCAACAACGAGACAGGCGTCATGTTCCCAGTGTCGAAGGTCGTCGATATGGTCAAGTCCAGAGGCGGAATCGTCCATTCCGACGCCGTTCAGGCGGCCGGCAAGGTCCCCGTCAATGTCGCCGTCGAGCAGGTCGACCTGCTGACGATATCAGGTCACAAGATCCACGGCCCGAAGGGGGTAGGGGCCTTGTATGTCAGGGAGGGGATCGACCTCCCTCCCCTGCTGGTCGGCGGCAGGCAGGAGCGTGGCGTCCGCCCCGGCACCGAGAATGTTCCTGGAATCGTCGGCCTCGGGGTTGCCTGCAGGCTCGCCAAGGCCGGGATGGCCGAGATGGGCAGGGTCGCCAAGCTGCGAGACAGGTTCGAGGCCGGGGTGGTCGCTGGCTGCGACAATGTCTTCGTCAACGGGGCGAAGTCGCCGAGGGTGCCGAACACGACCAACATCACCTTCGCATACGCCGACTCGATGTCCATGCTGTACCATCTCGACGAGATGGGGGTCGCCGCCTCGTCCGGTGCGGCATGTTCATCCGGGGCGATAGGTCCGTCGCATGTGATACAGGCGATGGGAGCCCCGGCGCAGTCGATGCACGGCGCCATCAGGTTCAGCCTCAGCCGATACACTTCGGACGACGAGGTTGACCTAGTCATCAGGCTTCTTCCTACCGTCCTGCGGGTCGCAAGGGGGGTCTCGCCGTACGCCCCTCCGCGCCGGTAGCCTCAGGATGTCCGCCGCCGGTGTATAATGACTGCGTCAACACAACCCAGGATGGGAGGCGCAGATGAAGACCGGTTTCGTTCTGTATTCGGTGTCCGGCGAGGAGAGACAGCACTACGAGTTCGAGGCCGCCCACCCAGAGGTCAAGCTGTCCAAGGACGAGAGGGACGGGATGTTCTATGAGGTCGGCGACGCCGTGCTGAGCGTCTATCCGACTGAGACCCACTTCTCGACCGGCAAGGCTGCGGGGGCGTAGGCCTCTGGGGAGGTGACAGTGCCGTTCAAGGTTGCCGCCTTCTTCGCTGGGTGCGGTGGCATGGACCTGGGATTCGAGACGGCCGGGTTTGACGTAGTGTGGGCGAACGAGTACGACCGTTCCATCCATCCAACATATGCGGCAAACCACCCGTCGGTGATGCTCGACCGCAGGTCGATCTTAGACATCCCGCCCTGTGACATACCTAGCGTGGAGGGGTTCATAGGCGGTCCTCCGTGCCAGGCATGGTCGCTGATCGGGTCGATGCGCGGCCGTTCCGACCCGCGTGGCAAGCTGTTCTACCACTATGTCGACCTGCTCAAGGTGAAGCGTCCGCTGTTCTTCGTCGCCGAGAACGTTCCGGGGATCGTCTCGCCGCGCCACAAGGGGGCGTTCGCCGAGATCGCCAAGGTGGCCTGCGACGCAGGGTACCTCGTCGACGTCGCAGACCTACAGGCGTCAGAACACGGGGTCCCGCAGGAGCGCAGGAGGGTCTTCCTGATCGGATACCGCAAGGACATGGGGCGCGTCCCGTCGATCGAGGTCGAGAGGGTGGTTCCAGTCACCATGCGCGATGCCATCTGGGGAATGCCAGACCCAGTGCCAGCCATGCCGGGCAACAGGGCGAATCCTCACGGGTCGCTCCCCATGCCGAACCACGAGTACTTCGTCGGAGGTTTCTCGTCGAGGTTCATGTCGCGCAACAGGAGGCGGTCGTGGGACGACGTTGCGTTCACGGTCCAGGCGTCCGGACGGCACGCCCAGCTGCATCCGTCGTCGCCTCCCATGGTCAAGACTGGCGCCGAGAGCTTCCGATTCTCGCGCGACAGGGATCACGGCGGGCGATGGGGAACTAACATTGACGGGTCGCCCAGCCCTCCGCCTGCCGATCCGTCCGGAGAGGTCAGGAGGGTGTCCGTCCGGGAGTGCGCGAGGCTGCAGACATTCCCGGACGACTTCATCTTCGAGTACGACAGGGTCAACGACGGCTACAAGATGGTCGGCAACGCTGTCCCGGTGAGGCTGGCGACGAGGGTCGCCGAGGCGATACGCAGAGAAATGGAAGGAGGCGCAGGATGGGTCACGGCATCTATGTGAAGGAAGTCTATGTCTCAGACGTGTACATCCGGGATCTGGACGAGAAGATCGAGGACGCCCAGAGGTACGTCGAGATGATCCGAGAGGATCTGCTCGTGCTGGCGGCGTCCACCCCAAGGGTCATGCAGGAGGAAGAGGGCTCATGGGAGGACTGGGACTCGTACATCACAAGGAGGGTGAGGGAACTCGTCGAGGAGCTGGAGGAAACCTCCTACAGGCTTTCCGTGATGAGGATCGCCAAGTCCAACCTCGACATGGGAGAGAAGGATTCCGTCGTCCAGAGCGAGTGACTATGCCAAAGACGGACATGTCGAGGCGAAGGATCAGGGAGTCGACCGCGAATCGACGCATGCAGGTGCACATCCGCAAGCGTGCCTTGATGTCGTTGGCGATCTTGGGGATGGCGTTCGTGCACAACGGGTCTGGGAGGTTCCTCTCGCTGCGGCCCGCCTGCGGTTGAAGTCTCGGAACGCTCGCCGCCAGGTCGGAGAGATCCATTCCCTGCCCTTGTCCTTTGCCCGGCAGAGGTTGTAGAAGCCGCACTTCGGGCAGACATGGCGGAACTGGTCGATCAGGGCGTCCATCGACACTCCGTAGATCGAGGGGATGGCTATCTGCATCCCGAACACCCTTGCGATTCCAGCGGCTATGCTGCAGCAGTAGAACCCAGAGTTGTCGAATCCAAGGCCGCAAAGTCTGCATCCGAGATGGCATCCCCTGTAGATGTGGTCTGGGCCGTATTTGCTGTCGTCAACAGGGGCCATGCAGACGGCGAACACATGCCGCTCCGGGACCGACTTGTTGGTGTCCTTGACCTCCAGATCCGGGTATTTCCGCAGCATCCTCTCGATCTTCTCGTAGTGCACGGGGTGGTGGTAAGTGAATGTCGTGGCGTGGCACTGAGGGTTGTGCCTGTTCTTGTACCTCATCATCACCCGGACGATCTCCTCGAACGCATGGTGCATCGTCGGTTCTCCGCCGGTCAGCGTGATCCTCGTCCATATCTTGCCAATCCGAGCCGACTTGCACAGCATGTCGTCCAGCTTCGACGGGTCAAGGTCATCCAGCCCGTCGGACGGTGCGAGCTTCGTGAAGCGGTTGCAGTTCGGGCATCCGCGGTCGCAGGCGTAGGTAGCCTCGACCTTCAGATGTGCCATGCGCGGGAGGTAGTAGTCCGAGTATTGGAGTTCTGGCATATAATGTGTCCTCTGGCATTATACTACCGTTCCGCACGGACGATCTCCTGCGGCACGACTGGAGGGACCATGTCTGACAGGAAGGGTAAGCCCATGAGGGGGCGCCGCAAGGCGGACGAAGGCGGAGGCGATGTGCTCGGGACGGTGCGTGCATTGGCGGTGAGGTTCGGAGGCCGCAACCCGTCTGGCGGGCCGCTGCAGATCGACATCGAGGACATCGTGACGGAGGGCATCGAGGCGTTCCTTCATGTCGCAAGGAAGAGGACAAACGGGACTGCGGTCGGCAACTGCGTCGCCGAGGTCGAGAAGTGGTTCGAACAGTTCACCGCTGGTCAAAAGCGCCATCTGTCGTCGCTCGTCGTCGAATGCGTCGACAAGGAGGCGAAGGGTCCAACATGATCTGCTGCCAGAAGTGTGCAGCCGATTTGGCGAGACTGAAGGAGCTTGCGAAGCTGGCGTCCGTGAAGAGGTCGTCGGACTTCGACGGGTACCTCCGCGGGATGGCCAACGGACTTATCCTTGCGGTGGCGGTGATCGAGGGCGCGGATCCGGAGTACCTCGAACACCCGGAGAGGTACCTGCATGGTGATGTCTTCAAGGGGGCAGAGCCGCAATGAACGACGCCTATGAATCTGCCCTTTTGGAGGGCGCATTGTCGTGCGCCGTCGAGTGGTCTGCCGAGCGGCGCATCGGGAGGGCAATCTTATGAAGGGTCGCAAAGTGCGCGAGAGGAAGATCTGTTCCTCGTGTTCGACGGGATTGCTCATGTCGTACGGCAGGATATGGTGCTGGCACCGCAACCAATATGTCGGCGACGGGGACTCGTGCCGCGACTTCTCGTCCGGCGGACAAAGGGCGTCGAGACCAGCACGGGTCGCTGGTCGCCGCCAGACGCATCGGCGCGTCTGCGTTTGATGTTGAAAACCATGCCAATGTTCTAGTAGTATGTCGCCATATTGCTTTGGTGTCACAAGCCGCTTGCGGAGGCGTTGGAATGGCGACGAACATCGGGGTCGTTAGGATACTCAGGGAGAAGACCGGGATTCCGGTCATGGAGTGCAAGAGGGCTCTCGACGAGGCTGGCGGCGACATCGAGAAGGCCGTCATAGTCCTCCGCCACCGCGGAGTCGAGGTGTCGAGGACTAGGGAGTCGAGGGTGGCTGGCTGCGGGATGGTGGCACTCTACAGCCACGGGTTCGGCCGCCTCGGGGTCATGGTGGAGATGCGCTGCGAGACCGACTTCACCGTGCGCAGCGTCCCGTTTGTGAAGCTCGCCAATGTCATAGCCATGCACATCGCATGGGCGAACCCGATGTATGTCAGCCGCATCGACGTCCCGGCGACGGAATGCGAGAGGGAGCGCCGCTTCGCCGTAGAATCGCTGAGCGAGGCTCAGTTCAGGCACGCCGACAAGGTGGTCGAGGGGGCGATGAACAGGTTCTACGAAAGGGTCTGCCTGCTCGACCAGTTCGAGCAGAAGGAGTCCAAGGGGCTGATGACGGTCGGCCAGCTCGTCGACGGCTTGTGCCACCAGACCGGCGAGAAGATCAAGGTGGCGAGGTTCGTCAGGATCGAGGCGGGGGTGGACTGATGGCGAGGACGGACAAAGGG
>Ga0172364_10002560_pt1 | contig 14480 bp, 14 predicted proteins | sample LakKivSesite10cm_FD_114545 | JGI IMG/M metagenome (GOLD analysis project Ga0172364, IMG submission 114545) | Sediment microbial communities from Lake Kivu, Rwanda - Sediment site 10cm | ecosystem: Environmental > Aquatic > Freshwater > Lake > Sediment | place: Rwanda: Western Province, Lake... | reverse complement strand
TTTTCCTTTTGCCCTTCCTGAAATGAAATTGTCGACCTTTTGTAAAGTACGATTGTATACTGTTACGCTGAATCCCTTGCTTTCCATATTAAGTACCAGGTTTTCACCCATAACTGCAAGTCCTATTAGTCCGATGTCTGATTGTCTGTTCATATGTTAAATATTAATTAGTTATCAATGTTAATATAGTTGCTTGTTGGTTGTTGCTCGTTCCTTGTTCCTGGTTTAACCAGCAACTATTTCTTATAATACTCCTTCACCACCTCATCCATTATTTTACTCGTTCTTGCTGCTGTAATACCGGTGCTCACAACTCCATGACCTTTACCTGAAAGTTCCCTGACTATCTGTTCAATAAGATAATACTGAACATGTTCGGGCCTTATGTTCTCAAATTCACAGCGTCCGTTTTCGTTTATCATCACGATAGGTTCGAAGCTGAAGGTGGAGGTTTTAATCATTCCTTTTTCACCGAAAATCTCCAGCGAATCCCTGTTGCTCTCGGGTGACATTGTAAAACACCAGGTCCCTGATGCCAGGATGTCTCCCGGGAATACAAAAGATGCTGAAACAATATCTTCAGCCTTGTAATATCCTGCCTGGTTAAGTGCAACTGATTCCACTCTCTGAACCGGACCGAATACAAAATCGAGCCAGTCAAGCTGATGTGACGCAAGGTCAAAGAAATGTCCTGCCCCTGATATCTCAGGCATCACACGCCATGGCAGACGGCCGGCTTTTTCATCTTCCGAAAGGGAGTTATATATTTCAATCCTTACGAATCTGATTTTCCCGATTGCCCCGCTCTCAATAATTTCCTTTATCTTGAGGAATCCGGGGAGAGTACGCCTGTAATAAGCTACAAAAACAGGGAGCCTGTATTTTTCAGCTGCTTTATTTATCATGGTACACTCCCTGTAATTCAGTGCCATTGGTTTTTCGACATATACCGGTTTTCCTGCTTTTAGAGTTTTTATTGCATATTCTGCGTGGCTGTCCGGAGGGGTGGCAATATACACAGCATCCACATTGCTGTCATTTATAAGGTCATCTGGGCTGGTATACCATACAGGTACATTATGCCTTCTTGCATAATCAGCTGCGAGGTCAGCATTACGCCGCATAACAGCAACGAGTGTTGAGTTATTGACTTTGCTGAAAGCAGGACCGCTCTTTACCTCAGTCACATTACCGCACCCTATTATTCCCCAGTTTATCATTTTAACCTCTCCTTCGAGCTCCATAATCCGACGGCAGGATTTGAAATATAAAATATTTCTTCACCGTCACTCATTTTATTGAAACCATCCTTCAATTTAGCCGGATTATATTTCTTCATCATTTTATCCAGGTCGGCGTATTTGAAATTTACCGATTCTATCTCACTTTTAGTCAGATAGCCGGGGCAGTAAGTAACCGAAAACCTTCCTTCTGTACTCCCATGGATAAAATGTGCCGCAGCACTCAGATTGTTTCGCAGTTCCTCATTTTCCTTTATTGCAGCCAGGGTTGCGGGTGTACCCCTGTAACCGTACTTCCTTATAAGCCTGTCGATCTCTTTATCTTCTCCAAATTCCCTGAGTCCGGGGGCCAGAACGATAAGCTCTCCGTCATCGGCCATTGCCATGCGCGTTCTGTAAATGCTTTTGTTCCCCAGCCAGGTGCTCCTGAATTCCGATGGATCGAGATAAACAACTACTTTATTCAGGGGCTTGTCAAAAACGGTAAAATTGACTTTAAGTGATAAACGGGCTGCAAGTCTGAAAACTTCCTCATCATCACCGATGTAAAGTCCCCGGATCACCAGTTTGCCTGAATCATCATATCCTATTACAGTATGAACATAAACAACCGGCAGATGTGTTATGAAGTTCTCCGAAGCGTAGTTGAGCATGCTCCTGACCGGATTATCAGCTTTACCCAGGATTTTTTCAATGCCGACCACTGCTCCCACGAAGTGACTCTTGTTTATTCCCTCAGGGCCGCCGGTTCCCACAAATAGATTCTTGTTGTAGTTTGCCATACCAATAACCTCGTGCGGAACTACCTGCCCCACAGATAGAATCAGGTCGTGTCCGCCATGAGCGACCAGCCTGTTAAGCTGCGCCGGCCACGGGTAGTCGAGAGCTCCTCCGGTGATCCGCGATATAAATTCACCCGGTACCGTCCCGACGGTAACAACATCATTTCTCCAGTCGTGGACCCGGAATAATTTCTTCGGAACTTCTTTGAACATTACATCCAGTTCGCTGTCAGTCATTGGTTTGTGGGTCCCAAGTGCAGGAAGTATGTTGGTAAGGTTCTCTTTATAATATTTATATAAAAGAGTTGTAATATCACCCGCACGTGAATGGAACCTAGTAAAATCAGGAGGCACCACGAGGACATTTTTTCTGGGGCCCAGCCTTACAAGTGCCGAATAAAGACCATATTCCAGATCATTATGTCCTATTACTGTTTCCGGTGAACCTGATTGATAGTAAATCATAAATCTCTATTTTATTCCGCAATCCTTTAAACCCCGCTGTACGCGCTAAACCCTCCATCCACCGGGATAACAACTCCGGTAACAAATTTCGAAAGGTCTGATGCAAGGTATAAAAGAGTACCTGTCAGTTCTTCAGGTGATCCGTATCTTTCCATTGGCGTACTGTTTATGATCTTTTTTGATCTGGCTGTCGGTTCACCTGTTTTTTCATCGAACAACAGGAATCTGTTTTGATTTGTCACCAGAAACCCCGGGGCAATCGCATTTACCCTTACACCGGTCTTTGAGAAGTGCACAGCAAGCCACTGTGTGAAATTATTAACAGCTGCCTTGGCGGCGGAGTATGCAGGGATTTTCGTCAGTGGTCTATACGAGTTCATTGATGAGATGTTAATGATTACACCCGATCTCTTTTTGACCATATCTGACCCAAAGACCATCGATGGAATCAGGGTCCCTTTGAAATTCAGATCGAATACGTTATCAAATCCTTCAACCTGCAGCCCGAAGAATGTCTCCTCATCTTTTTCAGAGCCTTCCATCTTTTCTACTTTGGTGGTAGCTGCAGGTGAGTTGCCTCCTGCACCATTGACAAGTATATCAACCGGACCAAATTTCCCGTTCACCTCTTTTTTTGCCGATTCGAGAGAATATTTATCAAGAACATTTGCCGAAATGCCTGCCGACGCGACTTTATATTTTTTTTCAATATCAGCGGCAACTGCTGATGCTGAATCTCTGTTCAGGTCAAGAATTACTGTTTTTACACCATTTGCTGCAAGCGCCTTAGCCATCTCAGAACAAATAACCCCGGCACCTCCGGTGATGACAGCGACTTTATTTTTAAGATTAAGTTCGTTCATAGTTAAAAAGTTAAAATCCAAAATACTCCTTCGCATTTTTATATGATATCCTCTCAATCATTATCTTAAGAAGTTCTTCATCTTCAGGTATAAGTCCCTTCTCCACATCTTCACCGATATAATTGCAGACAATACGTCTGAAATACTCGTGCCTGGGGTAGGAGAGGAAGCTTCGGGAGTCTGTTACCATACCTGCGAACCTGCTCAGCAAACCCAGGGACGCAAGATCGCGCAGATGTTTTTCCATTCCGGTCTTCTGATCGAGAAACCACCATGCTGCACCATACTGTACCTTAACAGGTGTGGTGCCATCATTGAAGTTCCCGGCCATTGTTACCATCATTTCATTATCGGCAGGATTCAAATTATAAAGAAGCGTCTTAGCCAGCTGGTTGGTCTCATCAAGAGAGCAAAGGAACCTTGACATTTTAACTGTATCCTGGGGAGCGCCTATTGAGTCCCATCCTGTATCTGGTCCCATTTGCCTGAACTTGCGTATGTTATTGTTTCTTATCGCTCCCACGTGGAATTGCTGGGCCCATCCTCTCCTGTGATTCATCCTGCATAATTCGGTCATTGCTGCAGTCCTGTATTTCTCTGTCTCATCAACTGAGATTGTTTTGCCTTCCATGAGTTTGCGGAATATCTTATCGGCATCAGTTTCTGTATATGTATCAAAATAGAACCTGTCCATTCCGTGGTCGGAAAGCCTGGCCCCATTATCGTGGAAGAACTGATGTCTTTTATCAAGCGCCTCAATAAGATGCCTGAACGACTTTATTTCAACTCCTGCTGCCTCAGAAAGTTTCCCGATGTAAGCCCTGAATTTTACCGGATCGTCAGTTTTGATGATATTGTCTGGTCTCCACGCCGGCAGTACCCGGGTTTCAAAAGCGCCTTTAAGTCTCCTGTGATAACCCAGGTCATCTGCAGGGTCATCAGTTGTGCAGATCACTTCGACATTCATCTTTCTGATAAGTCCCTTAATGCTGAATTCCTTACTCCTCAGCAGAGAGCTTGCTGTATCGTATATTTCTGCGGCTGTGGATGGCGAAAGAAGGGTGAATATCCCGAAATACCTTGCTAGCTCAAGATGTGTCCAGTGATACAAGGGATTACCAGCTGTATACGGGACAGTTTCAGCCCATTTCATAAACTTCTCATTATCAGGGGACTTGCCGGTGCAGTATTCTTCTGATATGCCGTTGGTCCTCATAGCACGCCATTTATAGTGATCACCTTCAAGCCACGCCTGCGTAAGGTTTTCAAACTGACGGTCATCAGCTATCATAGCTGGTGAAAGATGGCAATGGAAATCAATTACCGGCTGTTTTGCAGCATACTGATGATAAAGCCTTTTTGCTGTCTTGCTGGTAAGAAGAAAATTTTCATGAATAAATGGTTTCATACCGGAGTCGGGTTATGCTCCTGCAATATACCAAATATATTTTCGTGAACGAACACGATGTTGTGAAAAAGATGTTATTTTTGTTTAAAATCTCAAAAAACAGGATCATGAAAGTTGAGCTTCGGTTCGCATCCCATCCAATGGACTTCAGAAATTATGATACGGAAAAGATAAGGAAAGAGTTCCTCATTGAAAGTGTGTTCGTGAAAGATGAAATAATGCTGGTCTATTCCCTTTATGACCGGTATATGGCCGGAGGGGCAATGCCGGTAAAGAAAGCCCTCAGACTTGAAACAGCCGATGACCTGAAATCTTCCTACTTCCTTGAGAGAAGAGAACTCGGTATGATAAACACCGGAGGACCTGCAGTGGTTGAGACAAAAGGCAAGATATGGAAGATAGGGCATAAGGAAGCTCTCTACCTTGGTAAGGGAACAAAAGAAGTGTTATTCAGATCATCTGATCCGAAAAACCCTGCAAAACTGTACATAAACTCTGCGCCGGCACACCATGAATATCCATCGGCAAAAGTAACCCTGAAGGATGCAGAAGTGGTTGTGATGGGGTCTCCCGAAGCCTCAAACCACCGGACTATAAACAAGCTTCTTGTGAATAGTATCATTCCAACCTGTCAGCTTCAGATGGGAATGACTGAGCTGAAGCCCGGGAGTGTCTGGAACACTATGCCTGTTCATACACATAACCGGAGAATGGAAACCTATTTTTATTTTGAGGTGCCTGAGAAACAGGCTGTCTGCCATTTTATGGGTGATCCTGACGAGACCCGCCATATCTGGATGAAGAATGAGCAGGCTGTTCTGTCGCCTTCATGGAGCATACACAGCGCGGCAGGAACCTCAAACTATACTTTTATATGGGGTATGGCAGGAGAGAACCTTGATTACAGCGATATGAATATCCGATTTCCTGATACTTTGAAATAGTAACATCTCTGTGGAACTCTGTGCCTCCTCTGTGAATCTCATTGTAAGTTTTTGAAAAAAATAAGTTACACTGAGTTCCACTGGGAAGACACAGAGATCCACAGAGCAGAATATTTGAACCATGAAAGAATTATTTGATTTAACCGGGAAAGTGGCCCTTGTCACAGGAGGCACACATGGAATAGGACTGGCTATCGGCTTAGTACTTGCCAAAGCAGGCGCAAAAGTCTGCGTAAACGACCTGCAGGATGAAAAACTGCAGGGTTGCAGGGAGGCTTTCAAAAAGGAAGGTCTTGATGTTTACACTCTCAAATTCAATGTAACTGATGAGAAAGATGTCGACAAGGGAATAACAATGATCGAAAAGAATGCGGGTATTATTGATATACTTGTAAACAATGCCGGGATAATTAAGAGGATACCTATAATTGAGATGACAGTAGCAGATTACAGGCAGGTAATCGATGTCGATCTGGTTGCTCCCCTGATCGTTTCAAAAAGAGCAGCGCCCAGGATGATTGAGAAGCGGAGCGGCAAGATCATCAATATGTGTTCAATGATGAGCGTCTACGGCCGGAATACCGTTTCAGCGTATGCTTCAGCAAAAGGAGGACTCAAGCTTCTTACACAGAACATGTGCTGTGAATGGGCAAAGTACAATATCCAGGTGAACGGAATAGGCCCGGGATACATTGCCACCGCCCAGACTGCCCCTATCCGTGAGAACGGCCATCCTTTCAACGACCTTGTTATGACCAGGACACCTGCAGCAAGATGGGGAGAGCCAAACGATGTAGCTTATGCAGCACTGTTCCTTGCATCGAACGCCAGCAACTTTGTAAACGGTCAAATTTTGTATGTCGACGGGGGTATTCTGGCTAATTTCGGATATGTTAAAGGGGAAAACGAAATTTAGATCGTGCAATCATGCAATCTTGTCAACCTCTGGGCCGTTTTGCTACTGAGCCGCTGTGTCTTCCTCTTTTGCCCGGCCGTTGAAATAGAGGATTGAAGAAAATATTGGAAGCAGCGGCATATAGACTGCATTTGCAAGAGAACCCAGAATTATAAATACAGGGTTCTTAACATAATTAATTGCATTCGCAGCCTCTTCGGGATTTGTGATACCTTTAAAAATACTTCCTGTAAAAGGGATCATTATCAGCATCGAAAGTACCAGGGAAAGAACTATGATTATCAGTAACAGCACGGCAACCCATCCCATGTTGCTCCAGAAACCCCTGTGAGTCAGAGTAAATGATCTGGTAATTGTATGTCCGATGTTGTTTCCTTCAGCCATCAGAAGAGGCAGGAAAAACAAATAGATGGTCATAAGGTAAAGAGCCACAAAGAATATCCCGATAATCAGGGCCAGCAGCCCTAAGAATAAGGCTATAGACCCGAAAAAGGCAAAGAGCACAAATAATATAAGGTACGGAACAAAATATCTGAGCGACTTGTACAGTGAAGTGAAAATGGTGACACTGCTGTCCACCGGACTATACATTATAAAGTACTGAAGGATAGTTGTGAATAAAAGGTTAGCTACCGAGATGATCAGCATCGGCCAGATGAACTCCTTCATCTTTGCCAGCATCTCGTAAGGATCAGTCAATGACGTAAGACCGGTCAGATCAATCATTCTTGAAAAATACTGCATCAGAAGCGACATCACGAATGAAGCAGTGAAAAGTACCAGGTACCGGTTCCTGTAAAAATCCCATAGTGAACTCATTGCACTGTCAAGGGTGTGCTTTCTGTACAACGGATGATTGCTGAAAGAATCCATGATTATTTTTTTAGTATTTAATCGCTAATGTACACAAACATGACAAATATTTTAAATCCGCACTCGACAATCCGCAATCCGAAATCTATTTTCCCTTCCTCCATTCTCTCAGAATATTAGAGAATGGCAGGATAGATGCTTTCTTCCTGGGATGGAAAATCCCTTCATTCACTGCACGTACATCCTCAATTGTATAAAATGCCTTTGGATTAAAACCTTCAATGAGGTTAAGAACTTTCTCCATTTCATTGCGATGGACAATTGTATAAATTAGGTCAACTTTTTCCACAGCTCCATGAGCTTCGACAGTTGTTGCACCATAGCCGTTTGAGTTAAGTATCTTTACAAGACCGGGTCCGTTCTGATGCGTGAAGACCCTTATGAGCTGTATACCCAGTGCAAGTTTTTCCTCGATAACCATTCCAACCAGGTTACCGGTAGCAAAACCTGCTGCATAAGCTACGTAATTTACGTAGTTATCAAGGTTTTGCATTATCTTGCTTATAGCTGTAATCCATATTAGTACCTCAAAGAAACCCAGTATGGGTGCTATGTATTTTTTCCCTTTCGAGACAAAAATGATTCTTAGTGTCCCTATTGATTGATCACAAATCCTTGCCAGGAAGATCAGCAGCGGCATAATTACGTAGCTGAAGAGGCTGGTATCAAAAAAAGTTGTTTCCATATGAATGATGATTAAGAATTCAAAGATAGGAATAAAGGGTCAGGGGTACAATGGTGGAATGGTGCAATGGTTTAATGGCACAACTGCGCAACGGCACAACGGCACAAAGGCGCAAAGGTGAAACACGGAAGGCTGGTGTCTGTCTGTCGCAAGCTGTTATCTGCTCCCGTATTTTTTGTACTTGAGCTTCAGGTTTACTTTACGGTCGTAGACAAAATAGCAGGGTTCCTCACAGCTGTATTCATCATATAAAACTCTGGGAGTCACAGAATTGACAACCACATACCTGTTGCCTCTGTCGTAATATGTAGCAGTGATCGTATATTTTCGGTTAAGCGGTACTTTCTGGTAAAGATGATCATCTTCACTGAACACTGACACATATAAAATACTGTCTTCCAGATTACCCTCGTAAATGCTGACAGTGGCGTTATATCCCTTTTGCATCGATAGCTCAAGCCTTGTAGTCAAGGGTTCCTCCGTCTCACAATCGGAACAGTTTATCACTGCCGGTTTATCGCATGAAAAGACGAGTACCAGAACAACAGAAACTATGGCAATAATAACATTCTTTATGTGCACTTTCAGTACCATTTTATATTTTTAGCCGGCGCCCTGACCTCGTTGAAAAAGAAACTGTATTGCATCCCTAGCTTCAACCATAAAGGTCCGATCTTGTAAAAATCGGTGTTCATAAACTCAAGTCCTGATATAAGTGAAAGGTTATCCTTTGTCCATTTGATGCTGATAGCCGGTACGATCCTGAATTTGTTTCCCGGAGTTTTAAGTGTTCCGGCCAGCCTGTTCCCAAATGAGTAACCTGCTGAAAGTGAAGCTGAAAGCCAGTAGTTGGCCTTAAGAAGATTATCCGTAAGCTGGAATTCCCTGAACAGACCTGCATAGGCAAGTGAACTTTTATCAAGATACTGGTAGAAAATGTTTTCTTCTTCCCTCATAAGTACTCTTGTGTACCAGAGCTTTGTATCAAACCCTGCAATAATCCCCATATTCCTCGCAGGTTCCCTTAAAGATATGTTGAAGCCTGAATAGAAGTCCCTCATATCTGTCTTACAACTGAGTGACATTCCCATCTGGTCGAATGTTATTGTATTATCATGATGAAATCCATTCTTTTCGAGAAGTTCAATCAGTTCCCTGTTTCTGTATGCAACAGCTACACTGTAAGGATTAATTACTTTTCTGTCAGAGTCGCTCCATCTGTCACCCGTCCTCATCAGCATTCTGGCAGCCTCTGTCTGTCCTGATCTTATCGCCAGATCGAGTGCATCCCAGTTATGAATATTCTTCTCATAGATGTCAATACCTTTTTTCCTTAGCAGTTCCATCGTTATTGTGTCACCGTTCTGTGCGGCTATAAGGAAAGGTGTAAATCCTTCTGTGTCGCGGGCTTCCATGTTAGCTCCCTTTGTAATAAGAAGCTCTGCAACATCTGTCCATCCCGCCCATATTGCAGCCATCAGAGGTGTTGTACCGTCATTTGTTTTAATGTCAATGTCGGCATCGTAGTAGAGAAGAAGATCAGCAATATTAAAATATCCATAAATGCTTGCATAATGAAGTGCTGAAGTTCCATGGATTCCCTGGAAATTGACATCCGCCCCATAGCGGATGAGCGCTTCAGCGATCTCAAATTCACTCATCTTCACAGAAATAAGCAGGGGTGTTTCGCGTTTGTTAGTCAGATGATTTACATCAGCATCATATTTGAGAAGGGTTTTTACCGTGTTTTGCATTCCGTTGCTGACTGCATAGATGAGAGGAGTGACACCGTTGCCTGACTCTGAATCAGGATCGGCGCCCATGAGTATCATCCGTTCGACCTCATAATAATATCCTTTTGACGCAGCCAGCATGAGATTGTACTCAAGCGCCCCCGATACCGACAGTGGAAGATAAGCTGAAGTATCCGGCATTAGTCCATCAATCTGTGCATTAAGATTGTAAGAGAAGCACAGGAATAGGGAAATTATGACAGGGCCTGCCGGCAATACTCTTTTTGCCATAGTAACTGCAAAGTTAAATTTTTGGTTTTATGTAATTCTGAAATCAATACTTTTTTAATTTTGAGTCCTGAATAATAGAATCTCATTTGTCGCGGATAAAGAAAATATTTCTGATTGCCATGCTGGCTTCTGTCGTCAGCTATAATCCGGGGGCTGTTGAAACGAATAAGAATTCTGGTGACAAACTTATTCCTGCGAACCTGAGGATTACCAATGAACATTCAGATGGAAGAGATTTTGCTCCTGCTGAAAAAACTATTAAGTCATTCATGCACAAATGGTCAATCACAGGAGCCTCAGTTGCAGTAGCAAAGGATGGCAAGCTTATTTATGCCAGGGGGTTCGGTTTTACTGATACAATTTCCCGCGAGGAGGTTCAACCTTATCATAAATTCAGGATCGCAAGCATCTCGAAGCTTGTAACTGCCGTAGCAGTCATGAAGCTTGCAGAGGAAGAGAAGCTGTCGCTCAACGACAAGGTTTTTGGTCCTGACGGTATCCTCAATGATCCCTATTTCAGCGAACCAAAGGACAAAAGGGTGTACGGAATAACTGTCGCCCACCTCCTGAGTCATGAAGGAGGATGGACACAGCGCTATGGCGATCAGATGTTTATGCCCCTGGTAATTGCTGATTTTATGGGTATGAAGCCGCCGGTTGATACAAGGACGATCATCAGGTTTGCACTTGATAAAAGACTTCATTTCACCCCGGGAACGGGAAGGGCTTATTCAAACCTGGGCTATGCGATACTCGGACTTGTAATCGAGAAAGTTACCGGTATGTCATATGAGGATTACTGCAAAAAAGAGGTACTTGAGCCGCTGGGGATATACGATATGATGCTTGCACACAATCTTCCTGAAATGAAAGCCTCTTATGAGGTTTCATATTATTCTCCTTCCGACCTGGTTCCCAAGATGTCAATTTACGGCACTGGAGAGATGGTCTCACCTGTATACGGTGGTAATGATATTGAAGCACTGGGCGGAGCCGGATCGTGGCTGGCTACAGCACCCGATCTTATGAGACTTCTCCTGGCTGTCGACGGCCTTGGCACAAAGGGTGATATTCTCTCACCTGAAAGCATCAGGCTGATGACCGACACTAAGAACAGACTCGCCCCGATAGGATGGAAAACCACCATTAACGGAACTTGGTGGAGGACAGGGTCATTCCCGGGCAGCGCAGGCATGATGAAACGGCAGGGCGACGGAATAAGCTGGGTAGTATTATTTAACTCCAGCGCCTGGAACGGACCGGAAATACATTCATATGTCAACAATATGATGTACAGGGTAATATCGCAGCTGAAAAAACCGGCATCAGATGATCTTTTTGATTATTCCCTGCCGATTCCGCTTCCCGATGATGAAATCAATTAAACACTCATCCAATGTGCTTTTCAGTCAACGTTAACCTGGTAAAAGAAGAGATAGAGGACAGGTTTGGTGTGAACTTCCCTGACAAATACAGGTACGAACCCAGCTATTATTACCACGCATTTGCCCTTCCTGAGGTCCCTGCCATCTGTTCAGGCAATCCCGGAACTGCACGACTTCTGAAATGGGGACTTATACCTCATTGGACAAAATCGATGGAGGATGCGAAAGAGATAAGGCTCAGGACCTTTAACGCAAGAGCTGAGAATGTTGACAGCAAGCCTTCATTCTCGGCATCATTCAGGTCAAAAAGATGCCTGATTCCGGTAAAGGGTTTCTACGAGTGGCAGCATTCAGGAAAGAATAAGATACCCTGGTATATATATCATACTGAAGATGAAATCTTTTCCCTTGCTGGACTTTACAGTGAGTGGATGCCTCCCGGTAGCGATGAGAAACTGAACACATTTACCATTATCACTACTGAAGCCAACGAAATGATGGCAGCAATCCATAATTCGAAAAAAAGAATGCCTGCAATCATTGCCAGGGATAAGGAGAACCTATGGATTGATGAAAAACTCGCATCTGCCGAAGCCATGGAAATGCTTAAACCATATCCACCAGAGATACTCAAAGCACATACTATTGGTCCGCTTGTCAACGACCGTTCTGCCGACCGCAATACATCCGATTTAATAAAGCCCTTCACCTGGTCATCCGCGACACTGTTTTAATTGAATCGTATTGCGTCAACCCATCACACCATTATACCGTCGTACCTTTCATTGCGCCACAAACTGATATGTGAGTGTTCCTGTCTGAATTTTAGGAGCATACATGTCCTGGTTGAACCTTGAGATTAATGCTGTGGCTATTGCCGTCTCAGTAAGGCACGGATCTGCTGTGGTTGATGCTGTTTCTATTACTCTGGCCTCCTCCACTATACCTTTTTGGTTTACAAGAATCGCCAGTTCAACTTTTCCCGATCCTTCGCATTTATAAATAGGTATGGGAAGGTAAGTGTGATTTCTGTTTTTCAGGTCGTAATAAATGCGGGTAGGCCCCTGATAATTGGCTGCCATCACTTCTGACGGATCAGGTTTTTCTTCCTCACCGGCATCTTTCCTGTTTTCGTATGCCAGGTTTTGATTGTTTCCTTCTTCACTGAGCCTTTTCCATTCGTCAATATAATTATCTTCACCCAGCTTTCCGCTTGCGATAAGCTCTTCTTTCACCCTGTCTATATATTCCTCGGGATCTATTGGTACATCCGGTTTATTTGCGAGATTACGGGCAATGTTTAAAAGGTCCTCATCTCCCTGGAGGATTTTTTCAATGGATGTTGCCGGCAGGTTTATAAGCTTCTCCCTGTCATCAGACACTTCAGTTTTGACCTCTGCAAACTCTATGATAAATTCGTTCCTGCGCTCAATATTAATTGCATGTATCTGGAAAAGCATGAAAATAACGGCTGCAGCCAGGTGGATGACAACAGTACCAAGAACTCCGGCTATCTTACCCCCATAATTCTTCATATAGTACAAAATTACAAAATGATACGATCATTTTGTTTCTGTCTTTTTCTTCTTCTTTATCGGTTTGGCAGGCTGAGGTCTTTTTACTGATTCATTCCTTAGAAGCCCCGTCTTTAATCCATTTATAAATTTAGCCCATGCGATAGGATTAAGCAGGTTATTATATGGCAGCTGCCCTCTAGTTGTCATTGCATTGAAGTTCTGCTGCATTGCATACCTGAAACCTGCTTCAGGAGTTACACTGACGCCGGTCTGATTTGTCACCGCAACATAAATTGAGGCTATGTTTTCATTCATATTGTCAATAAGAGGATCTGATGGCTTTTCCTTAGTCATCTCCCTTATGAATTCGTTATAGGTTCTCCATGGGAGAATTGTAACGCTTTCAATCGGGATTGTATCTGCTTCAAGCTTTATATCAACCATACAATGCTTCTTATCATACGATGGAGGGATAACTGTATGGTATCTTTTATATCCGAGTGCCCTGTAGTAAATAGTATCACCCGGCACACTTGTTATTGAATAGATGCCAGTAATTTCACTGATAGCTCCCCGGTGAAGTTTCTTTGAAATAACAGTGACACCCGGTACAGGCCTGTAGCTGACATCGGACACTATGCCGCTCACCTGTACAAAACGCTCAGTAACGCCTTCCTGACCTTTGAGAGTGATTGTAAAGAGCAGAATCAGCGATATAATATATAAGGTCCTGTTCAACTCTGTTCTTAATCTGTAATAACGTGATAAGTACTGTTAGAGTCTGCAAAGTAAATATTATTGAGCTTAACAGTAAAACATTTAACTTATTTTTAATTAAATTCACTGCTTTTAAATTACATGTATGTCTGAGCAATTACTATTGGGAGATGAAGCAATAGCCCAGGCTGCTATTGATGCAGGGCTGAGCGGGATGTATGCATATCCGGGGACACCTTCAACCGAGATAATGGAGTATATACAGTTGTCATCTGCAGCATCGGAAAGATCAATTCACAAGGAATGGTCTTCGAATGAAAAAACAGCGATTGAGGCGGCTTTGGGAATGTCATATGCAGGGAAACGTGCAATGGTCGCCATGAAACATGTAGGTCTGAATGTTGCTTCCGATCCCTTTATAAATGCTGCGATTACAGGTGTAAATGGCGGGATGATAGTAGTCTCAGCAGATGATCCCTCCATGCATTCATCACAAAATGAGCAGGATTCAAGGTTCTATGCCAGGTTCGCTTTTGTTCCCTGCTTTGAGCCTTCTGACCAGCAGGAAGCTTATGATATGGTATTTGATGCTTTTGAGCTGTCAGAAAAATACAATGTGCCTGTTATGATCAGGATCACAACACGTCTGGCTCATTCCAG
>Ga0172364_10002559_pt1 | contig 14481 bp, 11 predicted proteins | sample LakKivSesite10cm_FD_114545 | JGI IMG/M metagenome (GOLD analysis project Ga0172364, IMG submission 114545) | Sediment microbial communities from Lake Kivu, Rwanda - Sediment site 10cm | ecosystem: Environmental > Aquatic > Freshwater > Lake > Sediment | place: Rwanda: Western Province, Lake... | reverse complement strand
GTGACATAATCAAAGGATTAAAATGAAGGGTAAATATATAAAAAACTATGTGTATTGCAGTATCTCCGTTTAAGGATTCATGTACTCAACCCTCAGAACCCACCTCTGAATCAACAGACCCTCCTAAAGTATCAACAGACCCCCCAAGCCCCCCTAAAGGAGGGTTGAGATCCTTAATAATGAGGATTTTGTGCGGGTTTATAACCCCCCTTCAGGGGGGCAGGGGTGTGGACAGGAAGAGGAGGTGAGGCCGGTGAACACGAGAGTCGGAATAAGATGATGTTGAGTACATGTGACCAAAAGACTGAAAAGAAGGGAGGTGAGTATGTGTTAAGAAAGATGGAAAAGAAGTGAGCGAGTTAATGTTATATCACTGTTCGAAGTATCCCCTCATCCTTTCGAAAAAGCCTCTGTCATCTTTGTCCGGCTTTGGGGTAAAAGTGCCGGAATCCCTGAATCTCTCGACGATTCTTGCTTCTTCCCTGGTTATGGTTTTAGGTATCCAGACATTGACATTTACAAGAAGATCGCCGCGTCCGTAGCCGTTCACTTCGGGCAGTCCCTTGCCTCTCAGCCGTAGTATCCTGCCAGGCTGAGTACCGGGATCGATCTTTATTTTGACATTATTTTCCACTGTCGGCACTTCGACATGTGTGCCGAGGATTGCATCCGGTACGCTTATGAATAAATTATAGATCAGGTCGTTACCTTCTCTTATCAGTTCCGGATGGTCTTCTTCGTCAATAACCACGAGCAGGTCTCCGTGAACACCGCCTCTTCTTGCCGCGTTGCCTTTTCCGCTGACTGTCATCTGCATGCCCTTACCGACTCCGGCAGGTATATTTATCTTGATAATATCTTCTTTCTGAACAATGCCTTCCCCGTAGCAGGAAGGGCATTTCTTGGTTATAGTCTTTCCTTCACCGCCACATACCGGACAGACAGACGTTGTCTGCATTTGTCCAAGCATGGTATTTGTGATCCTGGTCACATGCCCGGAACCATGGCATGTTGAACAGGTAGATGTACTATGAGAGTCTGCGGCTCCTGTTCCTCCGCACTGGGCACAGGAATCATACTTTGTAACCTTGATCTTCTTTTCAGCGCCTGTGGCAATCTCGTTCAGGCTGAGCTTTACTTTTACCCTTAGATTGTTTCCTTTATTGACCCGCCTTCCACTCCTCCTGCTGCTTCCGAATCCACCGAAACCGCCGAAAGCATCTCCGAAAATATCCCCAAACGAGGCGAATATATCTTCCATGGTCATGCCGCCGCCTGTAAAACCACCCGCAGCGCCGCCCATACCTGCATGTCCGAAGCGATCGTACCTGGCACGCTTCTCATCATTGCTCAGCACTTCATAAGCTTCGGCAGCCTCTTTGAATTTTTCTTCAGCTTTCTTGTCCCCCGGATTCTTATCAGGATGATATTTCAACGCCTGCTTCCTGTAGGCTTTCTTTATCTCCTCTTTCGTGGCGCTCTTTGAAACCCCGAGAACCTCGTAGTAGTCTCTCTTTTCCATCTCTGATCTTTATCCGGTTAGAATGTTGTTTTTCCGAAGTTATTCACCCACAACAACTTTGGAATGTCTTATAACTTTATCCAGGAGGTAATAGCCTTTTTGAACAACATCGACAATTTTACCCTTTTTAGCTTCATCTTCCACCGGAGTTTTTGCCACTGCATCGTGAAGATCTACATTGAACACGGTGTTCATCGCTTCAATCTCAGTGATCCCGTTCTGTTTCAGGAATTCAATAAACTTGCCGTAGATGAGGTCGATACCCTCTTTGATGGCATTACAATTGGTTGAATCATTCATGTGTGACAGTGCCCTTTCAAAATCGTCCATTACGGGAAGCAGATTCAGAAGAACATTCTCGGTTGCATACTTTGTAAGTTCGATTTTTTCACGCAGGGTCCTTTTACGGTAATTGTCAAATTCTGCAGAAAGTCGAATATATTTATCCTGCATTTCTGCCAGTTTTTCCTCCGGTGATTTCTCCGGTGGAACAACTTTGTCAGATGGGGCTGTTTCAGTTACCTTACTCTCTTCGGTTGTCTCTTCAGCACCTGTTTCACTATTTTTAATCTCCCCGGATTCATCAATGATCTCTTGCTTTTGGCTATCTGTATTATTTTCAGGCTGTTTAAACTGATCTTCCTGTTTAGTATCTTCCTGTCCGGCTGACTTCTTTTTAACCATCACCTCCAATATTTCATTATGATGAACATAATCCGCAAATAACCTGCCATTTGAGATTGTTTGACAATTTGGCAGAATCCGGAAAAAGGGTTTAGAAGGTATAAAAGGTTTAAAGGGATTAGAGGGTTAAAGATCTGATAAGTTTTAATTGAAGTATTTCTAATTCTTTTCCTATTCGGCCAATCATCCCTCTATACCTTCTATACCTTCTACTCCCTCTAAACCCTCCTAATATCAGCTCCCAATGCATTAAGCCTCTTATCGATATTCTGGTAGCCCCTGTCTATCTGTTCGATGTTATGGATAACGCTCTGTCCTTCAGCCGACATTGCTGCGATCAGGAGGGCAACGCCTGCCCTTATATCGGGCGACGACATTGTTGTTCCTCTGAGACGATGCAATTTATCGAGGCCGATTACAGTAGCCCGGTGGGGATCGCAGAGTATGATCTGCGCTCCCATATCTATCAGTTTGTCGACGAAAAAGAGACGGCTCTCGAACATTTTCTGATGAATCAGAACAGCTCCTTTTGCCTGTGTGGCGGTTACAAGCATTACGCTCAGCAGGTCGGGAGTGAGTCCCGGCCAAATAGCATCGGCAATTGTCATTATTGATCCATCGATAAATGTCTCAATTTCATAGTGTTCCTGGTGCGGGATAAAAATATCATCACCCCTTCGTTCCAGTTTAATGCCAAGATGCCGGAATGATTCCGGGATTATTCCGAGATTATCGTATGATACGTTTTTGATTGTGATTTCTGATTCAGTCATGGCGGCCATACCGATGAAAGATCCGATTTCGATCATATCAGGAAGGATTGTATGGGTGCATCCTTTAAGCTTCCTGACACCATCGATATGAAGAAGGTTTGATCCGATGCCGCTTATTTTTGCGCCCATGGAAACAAGCATCCTGCATAGCTGCTGAACGTATGGTTCACATGCAGCATTGTAGATTGTTGTTCTTCCCTCAGCCAGGATTGCCGCCATGATTATATTTGCAGTTCCTGTTACGGAAGCCTCATCGAGATGAATATATGCTCCGTTAAGTTTACCTGCCTCGACTTTAAAGAAAGGGTCCGAGGGATCGAATTCGAACCTGGCTCCAAGTTTCCGGAATCCGATGAAATGCGTGTCAACACGGCGCCTTCCGATCTTATCACCGCCCGGTTTAGGTATATAAGCTCTGCCAAGACGTGCCAGGAGAGGTCCTGCGATCATGATTGACCCCCTGATGCTGTTGCTCTGAGACCTGTATTCGCTTGTAAGAAGGTAATCAATATTGATCTCTGATGCAATGAAGCTATAGCATGAAGGGTTTTCCCTCTGAACCCTGACTCCGAGAGAAACGACCAGTTCTATCAGCTTGCTGACATCGCTGATTTCGGGAATATTTCTGATTGTGATTTTTTCAGATGTAAGAAGTGTTGCGCAGATAACCTGCAAGGCTTCATTTTTGGCACCCTGTGGAGTTATTTCTCCTTTCAGTTTATGACCGCCCTGGACAATAAACGTTCCCATTAATGCCGGTTATGTCCTTTCTTTTTGATGTATTGCTTGCCCTGGGGTTTCCCGTGCTGTTTCCCCTGGGGTTTCTTTTTTGTCTGCGGAATAAGCTCCCTGACCTCAAGGATCTTTACTCCGTCAGGTACCTTAAGCTTACCACCTGAAAGGAATTTCATGTCACTGATAATTACCTCATCAGCAACCTGACTTCTGTTCCAGGTGACATAAGCCTTTTTCATCTGGTTCAATATCAATGTTATAAGGTACTCATTATCCTCACCATCAGGCATGTTAACAGCTGCGTCGATCATAAGTTCGATGATCCTTCCGTAATGCAGGAATCTGATGTCTCCCTGTTTGTACGGCACCTGATTGGGCTTCTCTCTCAGTCTTGTCGGTTCAGGCAAGGGATATGGTGAATCGATATCAAGTTCAAAATTTGAAATCAGGGTAAGGTGGTCCCACAACTTATGCTTGAAATCCCCCTCATCCCGGAGATGGGGATTAAGGTTACCCATTACCTGGATAATGGTTTTAGCGGCCCGGTTCCTTTCGTTCCTGTCCTCGATGGTCTTCATATGATCAACCATTTTCTGCACATTCCTGCCGTATTCAGGCAATGCCATTCTCTTTCGCTGGGTATTATAATCGTAACTCATCCTCGCGTTTTTTGCAAAGCTAATAAATTTATGCATTTGGAGTTATTATAATCCAAGGAACCGGATTGCCACGCCGGACAGGAAAATCATGGCACCTGCTATCAGATGGCTGTATCTTTCAACAGGCTTGAGGTTGATACTGTTAAGCCCCAGTTTCAAGATCAGAACAACTGACATCATTGTTGCGATTGTGACCGCTGAAAACAGGACCGATACAAGCAGTGCACCTGAAAAATTGCTTTTTGCCGCAGGGTACATCAGGATCGGTATCAACGGCTCGCATGGTCCGAATACAAAAATCAGGAACAATATCCAGGGAGTGGTTTTAATTATATCAGTTTCGTGGATATGTATGTGTTCTTTATGATGATCATGCTCATGAACATGCTTTTCTCCGCCTATATGATAGTGGATATGACTATGCTTCCTGTTCCTGATAAGATTTCTTATGCTGATGATCATGTATACAAGGCCGAAAGCTATGAACAGCCATGCTGCAATACTGCCTCTGAAGGATTCCATGGAAACGAGCCTGTTCAGCGAAATGCCGACTGCTATACCAACCAGGCCGAGGGCAACTGAGCTGAGCACATGTCCGAGGCCGCAGAGAAATGTGATGAACATTGTCTTTTTAGTCGTCCATTTTTTTGCTTCACTCAGTACAATAAAGGGAAGATAATGATCAGGGCCGAGAATAGTGTGAATAAATCCTATCGAGACAGCTGTTACTGAAAGAAGGCCTATGGAATCGTTCATCGTTGACCTGAATTACATTTTATCAAATCTGTATTCTGCAATTATATCTATAATTATTGATATTTGCCATATCAATTCAATTCAATATCCAGCCATACCCGGAAAAAATATTTTCCCTGAAATTGGTATTCTGCATGTGAAGCAAAGTTCTTGAACCGTCAATAAATTCTTTCATGCGGATGAAATCGGCATGATTTTTAAAAAATTGAGGGTTGTTTTCAAACGCGGAACATGGGAGGATGAAAAACTTCTTCCGGTAATCAACTATCGGAGTGTAAACCCATGTAAGGTAATAGCCGGTATTGGAAATAAATACAGATTTATCATTTTTTGTAAACTCAACACGGACCATGGAACCTCCGTCAGTTTTGGGTTTCCTCTGGTTCGACAGGAAATTACCGAGTGAATAGGCGACAACTCTGTCTTTATGCAATGAATCTCTCTTTGACCATATCATTTTCTGGATCACATGCGGATGTGAGCCTATTATAAGGTCAATCCCGAGGGAAAAGAAATAATCTGCGAGCTGAACCTGTAACCCTGATGGTATTGTATCATACTCGGTCCCCCAGTGAAGAAACAGTACCATGATGTCCGGATTACTCTTCTTTGCTTTCAGGATATCGCCGGTAATCAGTGATTTGTCAAGCATATTGACAATGAATGGAGGAGGTACTTTAATCCCGTTGGTCCCGTAAGTATAATTAAGCAGGGCAATTGAAAATCCGTTTTTCTTTAAAATCAGTGGATATTGGGAGTTTCTTGATATCTGATCCGTAAACGTGCCTGTATGAGCTATCCCGATGCTGTCGAGCCTCATAACAGTGCCTTTCAGACCGCTTATGCCATGGTCAGCGGCATGGTTGTTTGCTGTAACAAGGCAATCTATTCCCGCGTTTTTGCATGCAGAAGCAAGGGCTGACGGCGAGGTGAATCTGGGATAGCCTTTATATGGAGGTCCGGCCAGTGTAACCTCAAAATTTGCGAATGCGAGGTCCGAATCCGAGATTACCGGCCTGATATACTTGAAAACAGTGTCAAAACTGTAAGTACTGGTCTGCCTGTCCTCAGCTGACCAGATCTGCTCGTCATGACCCATTATGTCTCCCATAAACAGCAATGATATTTTCAGATCCCGGGAATCATTCTCCTGTCCTGAAGACGGTAAAACGATACAGGTCAGGAAGAGCAGGATCGCCAGCCCGTCGGTTAATCTGAGATTATTTTTTTCTTTCGCAACAGTCACTCTGTCTTATGAATAATCTGGTTGGCACAAAGATAATTTTTTACTGATATTAATAATTTTTAACTTTGATCCCTTTATTATGCTGACCGGTTTATTTACCGAAGATCATGAATAATCCCGAAAGTCAGTCCGCTATCAGGAAAATCTCGCTTGCCGGAGCAATAATTGCGCTTGGAATTGTATTTGGCGACCTGGGGACAAGTCCTCTTTACACCATGAAAGCAATTGTATCAGGCGGCGCTGATGAATTTAACCAGCTGCTTATTTACGGCGGACTTTCATGCATTTTCTGGACACTGACGCTATCGACAACAATCAAATATGTATTAATTGCGCTTCGTGCAGATAATAACGGGGAAGGAGGGATTTTTGCTCTCTATGCACTGATTAAGGAAAAGTCGCCATGGGCAGCTATCCTGACGATGATAGGGGGAGCTGCTCTGCTTTCCGACGGCGTTCTGATGCCTTCAATAACCGTAACCTCATCAATAGAAGGACTCAGGCTGTATAATCCTGATATTCCGGTTGTTGCCATTGTACTTCTGATACTGGCGGTGATGTTTGTTATCCAGCGGTTCGGAACAAATATTGTCGGCAGTTCATTCGGTCCGATAATGCTGATCTGGTTTCTTACCCTTGCAACACTTGGATTTTCACAGCTCCTGTCGTATCCTGAGATCCTGGGGGCAGTAAATCCGGCATATGCCTATAAGTTCCTCACAGTATATCCCGGAGGTTTTGTGCTTCTTGGCGCTGTCTTTCTTGCAACAACGGGAGCTGAGGCTCTTTATGCTGATATGGGACACTGCGGCAGGGCAAATCTCAGGGTCACATGGATTTTTGTAAAAATTGCCCTGCTTCTGAACTATTTCGGCCAGGGTGCCTGGATCATGAATAATATGGAAAAAGGGCCATATGTAAATCCGTTCTTTGAGATCATGCCCGGATGGTTTCTAATCCCCGGAGTAATACTTGCAACAGCTGCTGCAATAATTGCCAGCCAGGCAATTATAAGCGGATCATTCACCCTTATCGGTGAAGCTGTATCACTGAATTTCTGGCCAAAAATCCGTGTTCTTCATCCAACGCTTGTCAGGAGTCAGGTCTATGTACCCTTTATTAACTGGTTTCTTCTTATAGCCTGCAGCCTTGTTGTACTGTTCTTTAAAGAATCTTCGAATATGAACGCTGCATACGGTCTGGCTCTGATCCTTGCGGAAATAATCACAACCTTGCTGCTTTCATATTTCCTTCTAAAGAAAGGATTAAACCACAGGCTGGTATTGATATTCATCATGGTTTTTCTGACTATTGAAGGATGTTTTCTAATTGCCAATCTACACAAATTCAAACATGGCGGTTGGCTGACCCTTCTACTGGCTTCGGTCTACTTCCTGGTAATGATAGGATGGTATTTCGGGAGGAAAATTAAAAACAGGTATATCACTTTTGCAGACCTCGACAGGTATCTTGATCTTTTCAAAGACCTCAGCAAAGATGAATCCGTTCCCAGGTTGGCCACAAACCTTGTTTATATCATCAGGGCAAACAGGTTCGATCAGGTTGAATCCAAGATTATCTATTCAATCTTCCATAAACAGCCTAAAAGAGCAGATACATACTGGTTCCTCCATGTCAACAGGATTAACGATCCGAACAGGTTTGATTACCATGTCACACATATTCTTCCGGGAATACTGATACGTGTCGATTTCAACATAGGTTACAAGGTTGAACCGAAGATCAACCTTTATTTCAGGGAGGTAATTGAAGATCTGGTCAAAGCTGGTGAGATCAAATTGAAGAGCAGCTACGATTCTCTGAAGAAGCACAATATTGAAGGCGATTTTAAATTTATTATAATCGACAGGATAATGTCGAGGGACATCAGATTGACTCCCTGGGAGAATTTTATCATGGCGCTGAACAGTATTGTGAGGAGACTCAGTGTTTCCGGGATAAACACCCTGAACCTGGATTCAACCAATACTATTATCGAGCAGGTGCCGATCACTATCAATCAGCCTGTGGCAGAACGTATTAAAAGGATAGAACAGGGATCATGATGAAAGCTTATACCGAAGGATGAGTCCTGCTTTTTCTGAGAATACTGACAGCTGACAGGTATCCCCCTATAATTACTCCGGAAAAGCCCCCTCCGGTCCTTCCCCAGGCTGATGCGATAGTTAAATTCGCGGGTGTCTTTAAGTTTTCGGTTATTTTTCTGCCAGGATTCTGCGCAAAACCATAGACTGCTCCTTCGGGATTCAGTGTGTATCTTTTTACAGTTGCAGGAGTTCCTACTTCATAGTACTCAATGACATTCCTGATGCCCGGAATTATCTTATCAAGTCTTGCAATAAAAGAAGAGGCAGCCTTCTCCTTCTTATCGTAATAATCATTTTTTTTCAGTATTTCCCAGTCGCGCAGATAATCAATACAGCAGACAGCGCCGACGCTCCTGCCTTCAGGCGCCAGTTCCGAATCTATCTGGCTGTAATCAACGAAGATAAAGCTGCGCCTTGAATAATCATCACCATTATTCCCGCGTATGTCTGCCTGAGATTTTACTGAGCTGTCATAGACAGCAGTTGAATAATATGAGTGTCCCAGTTCCCTCAGGGGTTTTGAGAATCCAAGATAGACCGTAAGCAATGAAGCCCCCGGGCGGTTATCCTTAAACTCATTTTCAAGAATGCCGGCATATTCAGGAGAAATGATTTCAATTACATTTTGGATCGGGTTGTTTGCAACTATTTCATCTGCAAACACTTCTACACCTTCTGATCCTTTCTCATTCTTGCGCCTGCAGATAACACCGGTTGCTCTGTCGCCTGTTATCCTGATATTTGTTACAATGTTATTTAAAAGCACTTCCCCGTTATGGGCTTTTATGAATTCCGCGAGATGGTCTGAAAGTTTCTGTGAGCCTCCTTTGATATAGCTTGCCCCGTTGCGGTAATAACTTCCCTGTGCCAGAGAATAATATCGCAGGGAGAGTGTATAGGGGTCGTCATGAAAATACCCAAGATTACCGAGCAGGATCAGTTTGAGATCTTCATCATTAATTATCGAATCAAGAAATTCTCCCGTGCTTATATCCTTTTCAGTTTCACCCGCCGGTTTTTTGCCTGCATTCAGGATTTGATCAAAGTACGATTTTATTCCGGCGCTCTCTTCAGGGAAAAGTGATGATAATCTTTCAGCTGCAATTTCCGGCTGATGGGGTATTGTAACTGAGTACCTGTCGTTGATGAACCTGAAAAACTCAGGAACATGTAAAAACTCAACGTTACCGGTTATATCAAGGTCTTTGAATATCCTGGTTTTCATATCCTGCGGTGAAGGGCCGTCCATTTCGTGGAGTCCCACCTCCAGTGTGAAATTTCCACGCCTGAAAGTTGTTGCACATCCTCCCGGACGGTTATGCTGTTCTATCACCAGTACTTTTTTACCTTCTTTTGCCAGTTTTGCTCCGGCAGTCAGCCCGCCAAGTCCGGCACCGATAATAATGACATCATACTTCATGGAGGATCATCCTTTTACATCCGGGATCGGATAACGTTTAAACTCTCTGTTCCTGTCGAATAAATACCTGTATGTTACATAATTTTTTGCAGGATAGCTACCGACGGAGATGAATATCTTTCTCATTTTAGGATTGAAATCTGCCACCCATGAGAATTCCACTTCTTTATAATGAGGTTTTTTTTCAAGTACTTTCCTGATCTTAAGAATGAACGCGGATTCTATCCCGTGGTTCTGATATTCTGGTATCACTCCCATTAAAAGACCTTTTGCCCTTGTAATGGTTTTTTTCTTTTTAAGGCAGAGGAACCTGATCATATTTATCAGATGCATCTTCCCATTAAGGTGCTTTAATATCTGGTTAAGGTCAGGGAACATAAGATAGATGGCGATGGGTTTTCCGTTAAAATATGCCAGCCAGATAAATTCCTCATCCAGAAAAGGCTTTGCTTTTTTCAGGACGCCTTTGATATACTCCGGCCGGAGCGGTTCAAAATTCTTTTTGAATGATGCCCAGGCTTCATTGAATACCTCGACAAAATCTTTTATCAGTTTTTCCTGTTTTTCCCATTCAAAAGGATGGAATTCATACCCCGGCTTTTTAGTGACCCACTCAGCGATTTTCGTGAACCTGTCAGAGATGGGTTTGGTAACATCCAGGTGAAAACCCTCCATTGTATAGTACGTCTTAAAACCGTAAGATTCAAACAGATACTGATAATATGGAGGATTATAAGGAACCTCAAATGAAGGATGCGTGAAACCTCCCACCAGCAGTCCCCAGTATTTATCTGTTTCCCCGAAGTTTATCGGGTCGTCCATTGCTTCCATCCCTTTGGATATAAGCCATTCTTTTGCTGTATCAAAGAGCAGGTATGCCGAGACATTATCATCAGTGCATTCGAAGAAGCCAATACCGCCGGTAGGCTGGTCGTATGACCATGCAAGATTCCTGTCAACAAAAGCGGCAATCCTGCCTGTCAGTTTTTTATTATCATCTTCAAGAATCCATCGCTCAGCTTCACCATGTTTGAAATACGGATTCTTTTGCGGATCAAATATTGCTTCTATTTCATTATCGAGGGGACAAACCCATGTTTTATCATCCTTATAAATTACCCTTGCAATATCAAGGAATTTCCTTCTGGTATTCCTGTCGGTAACCCTGGTTATTTTCATCGGATTATCTTCTTCGGTTATTTCATATAGACTTCATTAACCAGATCCCTGTATTTATTGCTGATAAACTGTCGTCTTAATTTCAGGGTAGGGGAGAGCTCTCCTGTAGCTGGCGACCATTCATCCGGAACGAGCCGGAACCTGTTGATTCTCTCTACCGGGCTGAGCCGTTTATTCAGTTTTTTTATTTCCGTATTGAAAAATGATTGTATTTCCGGAATCCTTATCATTTCTCCCGGATCGCTGAATGATATCTTCTTTGATGACTTCCACTCTTCAAAATATTTGAAATTAGGTGAGATGAGTGCACTGGCAAATTTCTCATGTTCCCCGATAACCATTATCTGATCTATAACAGGTGATTCTTTAAAGATATTCTCAATTACCTGGGGTGCAATGAATTTCCCGTTAGATAATTTGAAAATCTCCTTTTTCCTGTCAGTCACCGCCAGGAATTTGCCATCTTCAATATGACCTATATCACCGGTATGGAACCATCCTTCCTCGTCAAAAACAGATTTTGTAAGTTCGGGTTCATTGTAATATCCCAGCATTACATTAGGCCCCTTGCAAAGTATTTCACCATCATCAGCTATTTTTATTTCCACCCCCTCTATAACTGATCCCACGGAACCCAGTTTAAGGTTTCCTTTTTCAGTCCGGTTTATGGTGATTATAGGGGATGTTTCAGTAAGACCGTACATGTTAATGATTTTAATTCCAGCAGCCCAGAAAATTCGTTCGAGCCTGGGCTGAAGGCTTGCTCCGCCGCAACCCACGATATTCACGTTTCCGCCGAGAGCCTGGCGCCATTTGCTGAAAATGAGTTTATCCGCGATTTTCAGTTTTCTTTCGTAAAACCACCCGTTTTCGCCAAAAGGTTTATATTTCAGACCAAGCCTGACAGCCCAGAAGAATATTGATTTTTTTATCCCGGAAAGATTTTTGCCCTTCGAAATTATCACGTCGTAGAATTTTTCCAGCACCCTGGGTACTGCATCAAATCCGTCAGGTTTGATTTCCTGCATATTGGCGGCAATAGTACCCATATTTTCAGCATAATAAATGCTTGCTCCGCTGTATTGAGTCTGATAATTTCCCAGCCTGCCACCCACATGGCATAACGGGAGTATACTCAGGTATTTATTTGAAGGGTTAAGCTTAAAGACATCGGAAGCTGCAAGAAAATTGCTTACAAGATTACGGTGAGACAGCATAACACCTTTTGATTTACCGGTTGTTCCGGAAGTATAAATCAGCGTGGCAAAATCCCCCGGACTGATTATTTTCTTCAGTTTTTCAACTTCGCTTTTTGTGGTTTCAGTGCATTTGTTGCCTTTCTCAATAATCTCTTTCCAGTTGCGGATACCTTCAATGGCGTCAAAGGAGATTACTCTATCCAGGTTGTCTTTAAGTGCGGGGCTCAGGCATTTTAACAGCTTCCTGTCGGAAATAATTATCATTTTGGAGCCGGAGTTTTCAATGATATATTCATATTCCCTGGAAGAAAGTGAAGTGAAAACCGGTACATGGACAATCCCCAGCATGGACATGCCCATATCGGAGATATTCCATTCAGGCCGGTTGGATGATATGGTAATTATCTTATCACCTCTTCTGAAACCATCCTCATAGAGCCCGTAACAGAATTTATAAGAGTTGTTAATATAGTCACGGGTGCTGAATTTTACCCATTTGCCATCCTGTTTGAAACAAAGAGCATCATCTTTTGGAAAGAGCTCCTCATACCTGTCCAGCAGATCGAAAGTGCGTTGTACATTCATATTTTTAGAATTAGTGAAAACTACCTCAACCATACCCTTTTAATGCAATTTAATAAAAAATACTCAATAAATAAATTACCATGATACAGGGAATTGCATGAGAAAGGAGAATTGATTATTTTGGAGCACAATTGTCAATTTAATAACTCTGATGAATGCTGTTCCGTTTGTAGTTGGAAGTATTGTACTTTTCGCGCTTGCTTATCGCTTTTATTTCAGCTTTGTAGCTGCCAGGGTTGCTGTCCGGAACGATCTCGCACAGACACCTGCATACAGGCTTTACGACGGTCAGAATTATTACCCGATGAACAAGTGGGTTTTGTTCGGCCATCATTTTGCAGCTATTGCCGGAGCGGGGCCTCTTGTCGGACCCGTACTTGCTGCACAGTTCGGATTTATGCCGGGTTTCCTGTGGATGCTCATTGGCGCTGTGATGGCAGGAGCTGTTCACGATTTCGTGATTCTTACTGCCTCGGTACAGCATGACGGAAAATCTCTGGCCGCTATAGCGAAAGCTGAGATTAACAAAGCAAGCGGCATAACAACCACCTTCGCTATAATCCTGATTATTGTAGTAGCACTTGCCGGGCTGGGTCTTGTCGTTGTCAATGCGCTTGCCGAGAGTTCCTGGGGGACATTTACTATCGCATCAACAATCCCGATTGCAGTAATAATGGGTTTCTGGATGTTTAAGATCCGCAAGGGTAAAACTCTCGAAGCTACTATCTTTGGCATCCTGATGCTTATTCTTGCAGTAGTGCTTGGACGTCACATCCCTGATTCAGGATTTTCCTCCTGGTTTACTTTTAACCATAAAACACTTACAATAATAATCGCAGCATACGGTTTCCTTGCATCCGTACTTCCTGTCTGGCTCCTGCTCTCGCCGCGTGATTACCTGAGCTCCATAATGAAGATCTCGGTTATTGCATTACTGGCAGTGGGTCTGATAATTGTAGCCCCGGAAATTAAAATGCCGGCATTTACTGAATTTGGGAAGGGAGGGGGTCCGGTTATACCCGGTAAGCTTTTCCCTTATCTTTTTATAACAATAGCATGCGGGGCAATCTCCGGATTTCATTCGCTTGTAAGTTCGGGAACCACTCCGAAGATGATAATGAAAGAGGCTGATATTAAACCAATTGCCGTCGGATCAATGCTTACGGAAAGTGCGGTCAGTATAATGGCTCTTATAGCTGCTACCAGCCTTCTGCCACTTGATTATTTCCAGATAAACGTACCTGTTGAAAAACTGCAGGATATTTTACCGAAGCTTCAGGCAATGGGATTTACCGAATCAAACCTGGACCAGTTGTCTGAGAGCGTAGGAGAGAAAATTGCCGGGAGGACAGGAGGAGCAGTATCGCTTGGTGTCGGTATGGCCTATGTTTTTTCCTCAATACCGGGAATGAAGCATCTAATGTCATACTGGTACCATTTTGCCATCATGTTCGAGGCTCTTTTCATCCTTACAACTATTGACGCTGGTACACGTGTCGGAAGATTTCTTTTGCAGGAAGCACTGGGCAAGGTCTATAAGCCTTTTGGAAAAACCAACTGGCTGGTTGGGAACCTTATTGCCAGCGGACTGATTGTTTTTGCATGGGGCTATTTT
>Ga0172364_10002556_pt1 | contig 14484 bp, 13 predicted proteins | sample LakKivSesite10cm_FD_114545 | JGI IMG/M metagenome (GOLD analysis project Ga0172364, IMG submission 114545) | Sediment microbial communities from Lake Kivu, Rwanda - Sediment site 10cm | ecosystem: Environmental > Aquatic > Freshwater > Lake > Sediment | place: Rwanda: Western Province, Lake... | reverse complement strand
TCGCCCGCTTTGGGATTTGGAGAAAGTGGCCAAGCTCAGGCGTAAACTTCTAAGGCTGGTGAATAGGTACCGCACACCCAAATATCAAATAAGCTTGAGACAAAGGCTCTATTAACCCCGCAATGCTTAGGCATTGGTAAGCCGAGATGCTACCCCATTATTCATTTAAAGAAAGGAGCATGATTCATAAAGAAACAGAGAGACTATTACAGTGCACTGGCAAGCACGCACACACACGCACACACAAACTAAAAGTGAGAGAAACCCAAAAGAAGCCCGCTCACTACGTATAGAAGATTTATCCGTAAATTTTAAGCCAACTTTGAGAGTAACTAAGAGTTTGCTTAAAAGGAGAAAAGAAAATGAAAAAAGCATTAGCATTGTTAACTGTTGCATTGATTGTTGTTTCGATGTTTTCGATGCTTGCTCCCAAAGGCATTGCTGAAGGTTCAGTCAACTCGAATACGACCCCGGGTAACTATACTCCTATAGTGCCGGAGGAAAGATTTGGAAGCGCCGAAGTCTTGGTAATCGAAGACATAATCCCATGGTATACAGGCTCTTGGCCATGCGATACGGATGCGGTTCCAGCTGCATTGAATACGCTTGGTAAGACTTACGATCTGATCCATAGTGACCATCTTGCGATCACGGATCTCACAGCATACAAAATTGTGATTCTTGCATCAACTCAGGACAGGTCAACATATGTGAATATTGACGCACATATTGACAAGATAAATGCCTTCGTGAGCGGTGGTGGGATCTATGTTTGTCATGCATGCGACTATGGCTGGGGCTACCCAGGCGCATGGTCTGATTGGTCAGGCTTGCAGATCATGCCCGAGGGGGTAACTCACGTTGCAGGTTACTACACCATGTACATACATATCACAAATCTGCTAAGCCCAATAGTAGCTGGTCTTAATGACGCATATTTTGCGGGTTGGGGATACTCGGCACATGGGTATTTCACTAATGTTCCGGCAGGAGCCGATACTGTCATGGTAACATATTCAGACTTACCCACGTATATCGTTTACAGTTATGGTTCAGGTAAAGTCTTGGCAACAATGCAGACCGTAGAATGGGGATGGGGCGGTGTTTACGGTTGGGTTGGAGGCTTCAGAAAAGAGTTTCTCCTCAACGAAATTAGTTATGCTCAAACATTAGCAGCTGAAGTCCACCTTCCTGTTCCATTCGAGTCACAAGGCAATGCCTATTGGTGTTCAGTAGCTTCAACATGCATGGTACTTCGATATTATGGAAAGAATGTTCATATTTGGGATATTTCGAATGACATCGCGTATGGGGGGTATTTCGGGCCTGCCATGGTCGAACTTTACATAAATCTAAAATATCCATCTGAGTTTGAGACAGAAGTCGTTAGATGTTGGGATGTCACAGATGAGACTCGAGCAGAAATCGAGAGTAACCTGATACAAGACTATCCAATCATTCTGGACTTATGGCTCCCACTTGGACACATGGTTGTTGTAGTGGGCTTTAACAGTACAGGATTTTTCATAAATGATCCCAGTGGAGCACTCTTTGAGTCTCTTGGAAAGCCATCACAAGCATATGATATTCACAGGTATGTAAGCTGGGAAGAGTTGAAACCAAAAATTACTGACGGTTTTCTTGGCATGACAAAGGGTACATTCTTAGTGGTTAAGGAAACGGCCTCTCCCATCGAAGCAACATTGTGGACCAGAAATGGTGATCTACTGCACCCAGATTGGAGTTGGATTAGAACTTATCACGGCTTAGACAACAGTCGGGGAGTAGCCATTGATTATGGACTACCATTGCAGGGCATGTTTTGGCGAATGATAGGACTACATCAAAACAGTTGGGACACTGAGGACACATTAACTTACACTTATGCTGTTTTCAATCATAAGGATAAGGTCTCGAGCTTTGACTCTGTGTTTCGCATCAAAGGAGTGAACGGAGTCACATACTACGAATATGAATCCAATAATATTCAAGCTGCAAAATACGATTACACTCTTTTCGGGGGTCCAGGAGTTGCGTTGAAAGACTGTTTGCCATCAAGCGGCTTTTACGTAGCGTCTTGTGAGCTTTATGATCACTTGACCGGAGCATTGATAGACTCATTTGAGCTCCCAAAAATCTACTATGGCAGATCACTTCTATTCTTCCTCGACTCGCCTGCTGACATATTGGTCACGAATCCAGAAGGTCTTCGTGTTGGATTCGATATAGTTAACCAAAGGAATGTATGCGAGATTTTCGGGGCATATTATTCAGGTAACGGTTCAGAGCCTCAAGCAATATCAATCCCGGACCCTGTGCCAGGGATTTACAGAGTAGAAGCATTTGGAACCGACGTTGGACCATACACACTAACATTTTGTTTTTACGATTCTGATGGATCGCTGATTGGCAGTCAAACCTATTCTGGTGAAATAGTTGAAGGCGCCGTTTACGTCTATAGCGCTATCCTCAGCGACGGAGTGATGACTACTAACCCAGACCCAATAGCTGAGCTTCGGCATCTTAAAGAGTTTATCGATCCCTTACCTCCAGAGAATTTCAAATATCCGAAACTTGCACGCTACTTAAAGAAAGCGTTGTCAAATAAGATTGACGAGGTCATTTTGAAGGTTGAAGCTGGCAACTATACTGACGCTATTAATAAGCTGCTTTACGATATCAGAGCCAAGATGGACGGCGACTCCACCGCTGAAGATTGGATAAAAGACCCAACAACCCAATTGAAATTCTGCCTCATCATAGACCATATAATCGAAAGCATAAAAATACTACAAGAAAACAACTGAAACTTTTGAGCAACATTCACTTTCCCCCTTTTTATGGTTCAATTCTTCAAAGCAAAGAAAAAAATAGGGTTTAGCTTAACCATTACAAGTTTCTAAATGTGAAAAATGCGGCGAAACCATTGCTCAGCCAAAAGAGCTTATCAGAATTGTTAAGAGACCATAACATTAGCTGTGGACTTTTTCTGTAACTAAGGTTAGTTTTTCAGTGTATTGTAGCGCACACTATCACAATCGAAAAGAGCCCCACTTTTTTAACCTTGTTACATGTTAACAATTTATAAAGAGAAAGCGATAGTTAACAAAACACATATGCTAATAGCTGAGTGAATGCCATGAGCAGCCCAACTACTGAGAAATCATCGCGTGACTGGAATGAGATAATTGATGAAGCGATAGAAAGGGAAGATTGGTTCTCGGGTTTCACGAACAGCGTTACCTACTTTGAACACTGGGGATACTGGCGACTTTGGTGGCATTGTATTCAAAAAGGCATTGATAGCCAGGCACTAGAAAAAAGATTGAAAAACACTCATGTGAGCACCCTTGTTCTTATCCTTTATCTCCTAGAATCAATAGATCATGATACCTATTCAAGAATCAACAGGATTATCAATGAAAGAAATAAACTAGTTCATCCTGCAAGAGAGGGAATAACTTACAGAGATAGAAAGGAGAGAGATAGAGCGATTGAACTTTTGAATGACGCGAAGGCATGTATAAAGAAGCTCAAAGAAGGAATAGGTCGCAAATAGCGCGCGTTAAGCAATCCACCCTTTCTTTTCTTCAACTTGCTATCTTGGGACTCCTAATAACAGCAAGAACGAATGAAAATGCGAGGACGAGTGAGGTGAGCATTATCAGAATTACAACAGGATAAGAGAACGAAACAAAAGGGGCGACAATTATGCTAAGCCCATAAGCGATTATAATGAATAACCCTAATGCTGCGAACGTTAAAGAAAGAAGAGGGTCATAGTCGCCATATTTGCTATACCATTCTCTTTCCACAAATCTCCCGAACACAAACGCGAACGCGACAACAATCAATGGGGACAAGAAAATATAGGCTGCATTCTGGTTCCTCAGAACAGTACCCAATCCTCTGTTAGCTAAGTCAGTTACCAACCAATATATTGGAAATAGCAGAAAACCGACGGAGATAGCCCTGATTTTGTTCTTTTGTTTGTCCTGTGCGAATGTTACGTAATAACGAAGACCACAAGCTGGCATTAGAGAACCGATTAGGAAGACCCTCGTTGAGAAATAGTAATTCTCAATTCTAAATCCAAAGTTCGCAAAGATTGTGCACAAGTCAAACTCTGGAAGCGTAACAAGAAGCACTGCAAGCGAAAGAACAAGCCCAAAGAAAAGTTGGTCCTCATTTATAAGCGGAGCCGATTTTTCTGCTCTTTTCAAGGTGCTTTCTATATTCTTGATTTTTCTATCCAAGGCTTCTAGCTTGCTTAGTATCTTGCTTTCTGAATCATCATCTTCATCTTTTTGCGTACTACTCTCCATGGATCTAAAACTGGTCAAACACTTATTTAAGGTTGAATTATTTTTGTACCATCGAGGGAAACATAAGGTTAAAAAGAAAGAGCGACAAGTAGAAATTTGAACCGGCGGAAAGAAAATGGTTTCAAAGATGCTCGTAATTGCTCTCGCGGGTGTCGTTGTGGCCATAATTGTTGGAGCGGTGACAATCGAAAGTACTGAAGCCTCTGTAGATTACTGGCTTGACAGACCTGAGAGTTTATACATCGTGAGAGGGCCGAATCATGTCACTGCTTATTGCAGGAATGGGGGTGGTATGGACGGAGACTTCTCTCTCGTGGTGACTTTTGTCAATGCGACCTTCTCAAACCAGACAGCGATGCCATACCTACAAGTGGACAATTCAACCGTGAAGTTCAGGTTCCTACTCCACAAAGGTGACTCAAACCAAAAAGAAATTGATTTCTCAACTGGCATCACCACAACTTCATTCTCAATAACGCTCGCATTGGAAAAAACGAACTTTTGGGATTTGTTGAAAGCGAACCCCATGTATCCAACACAACTCGTCTATCAATGGAATGAAAGTGCCAACCGCTTTAATTGTGTAAACGCGGCATAAAACTGCCAAAATATAGCGCGCGCTAATACAGGCGCATTATTCATTAACAGATAAAGGCAGGAAAATCGCAATTCATTTTGACAAAATCAAAAAGACACTTTAAGCTTCGTAACAGAAGAAGTGCATCCAAGGAGAAGAGGGTTATGAGTCTTAAAATTCTCGTCGTTGTTCCTTGCGGCAGTAGTAAAATTTGGAGTAAATTTCCAAAAAGTAAGGCAACTAGGGCGGACGAAGTGTATATAGGACCTCCATTCAAGGTGAATAGGGCCTTTGCTCAGAAATTTGCTGATAAATGGGTAATTTTGTCGGCAAAATACGGTTTTATTTCGCCAAGCTTTGTCATTCCAGAAGATTATGACGTTAGTTTCAATGCCCCTGCAACCAACCCAATAAGCCTAGGCGAGTTAAAAGCTCAGGCAAAAGAGAAGGGCTTGTAAAATTATGAAATTGTCATAGCTCTTGGCGGCAAGAATTATACAGAGATTGTGAAGAAAGTATTTATGGGTGCTGCAAAAGTGTTTGCTCCCACGGAAGGTTTGCCTATAGGCAAGGCGATGGGGCTTATTAAGTTCCTTACGAAGCTCGATAAGACGCAGATGCTTAAAAAGATAATATGAAATATCATAGTGGAGATTACAATAGCGTGTATGATAGTGTTATCACACGATACCTCACAATGATGAAGAAACTCTTAGCTGAACCTAGTTATAATTTCGTCGAGGTTTCTGCAAGAACTGTTCCCGAAGAACCCGGGGTGTACATTATTTATGACAAAAAAGTGAAGGCGATAATTTACGCTGGCAGAACCAAAAACCTCAGAAGACGTTTATTAAGTAACCACAAGCGTGGAAATATTAGAGATAGCCAGTTCAGGAGAGCATTACGACAAAACTTTGGTTTAGATTCTGAAAACGAAATTACCAGCTATATTTTGGAGAATTGCAGTTTCTATTTCATGGCGGTTGAAAATTTTGAAGAAATGGTGAGATTGGAGCACTTTATCATAGCCGTCCTTGCCCCCTCCTTAATATCAAGCTAAAACAATAGTCAGCCAAGGAAACATAACGGCAACCATCATATGGTTCGCCATAACAACAGGCGCAACAGCAGGATTAAGCCACTACAAAGAAAAACAATAACCTGGCGTAATCAAGCTGCGATCTTTTGCTTGTCTGTCAAGAAGCCTTGCAATGTTTGTTTATCGTCTGTTATTTCGATTTTTTGACCAAATGCTTCGAGTAGCAGTTCATGCGCCTTGCTTGCGCCTTTCATTCCACCAAGTGCTGAAAGTGGAGATGTTTTTGTGTTCCAGTCGAATGACTTAAGTGGCATGAGCAGGGGTTTCAAGACCTCCACATCTCTAAAATCATACCCTTGTTTAAGGCAAGTTTGGAATACGTCTTTGGCAAGCCAATGCAAGGAGTATACGCCAAGTGCCTTCAGGAGCATATAATCTTTGTATGTTTTCTTTTCGAAAGCTTGAGGAACCAAGTCCTTTATGACTGCCCAGTAAGCCCCCAAAAATCGTAACTTGCCATCATTACTCAGTTTTGAGAAGTCTTTGTCAAAGAATAGCATTTGAAGAGAAGAAACAAAGGAGTTTAATTGAATCGGCTTCCCAACTCCTCTTTTGCCACTCACATTTATCTTGTCTCTCAAAGGAGATCCTTCTTCACAGTTCAAAGTGATGCCAATTTTTGCGCCAATGATTCTCCAGTTCTCCTTTTCAATTATTGACAGCCCTTGAATGCCACTGTTCTTAATTCGGTAAAGTAGTGCATCCTTCAGTGAGGGGCTTATACCTTTCTGGGTCTTGTTAACGATGAAAAAGATCGTCCTTTCAATATCTTCTGAGGAAAAGCCATTCTCATTTAGCACTATTTCGCTGGCAATTCTCTCTGTAGCCACTGCAGAGTCGATGAAGACCACTGGGAATTCGTAATCCATTAGGTTCGAGAAAAGTGATGGATCTATACCCTTTGAAAAAATGAATTTTTCCCGGATCTTGCCAAACCCACCAATTCGATGTTGGCCATCTATTATCCAAAGGGATCCCTTTTTTCGGGGTATTCTAAGCAGGCCCAAATCACCCTCTTGCGATTTAAACTCAGCTTTTCTCAGGCTAACGAGCAGCGCAGGCATCACCGCTAATGGACATTTTTCCAAATATTCGACTAGTTCCGAGGTTCTTTCTTCGTATTGCTCACGCTGATAGCCTTCAAGCTCTTCTTCCTTAAACTTGTCCAGTTCATAGAGGTCCAAAATATCGTTTACTTTCATTTTGCCGACGTACATCTCGATTCTCTTTTGGGCAAGCTTGATAACTCTAACGTCAATCGAACTCTCTTGATTTCGTGTTTTCTCTGCCATTCTTGAAAGTAGTTGCAGTCGCTTGTCTTCTTGAATTTTTTCGGGAAAGAACAGATCCGGGTTATTCCAACATTTCTCACAAACATGCTTTTTTCCGTTTTCAACTGAATGCATTTTATCTTTAATTTCATAGCCGCAACATGAGCAAATCATTGAACTGCCTCCAAAGGTTCCATAAATTCCATAAATGCGTCATCAAAAGTATTGCACTTTTCAACTTTAACCTTCAACATTCCTTCATATGGGGGAAAGGCTCCGCCTGAACCTATAACTCTTCGTGCCCTTTGAACTGCATTTAACCTTCTTTTATCCCAATTAGCTGCTACATATGTATTCTTCGAGAGAGTGTTTGTAGGCTGATACCGCATGGGATAGGAAACTGCGCCCCAAGTCAGTGTGTTCTTGATTCGTTTGAAAAGATCTTGTGGCGCGTCAGTGAAATTGTAAAGCGTATATACTAGAATGTTTCGGCCATCTATGCCTTGCGATTTGAAAAGGCTAATTGCTCTCTTAACAAAAGGTCCCATGCCTTCATAATCATACGAAAGTCTTACAAAGCGATCAATCTTGACTCGAGAAATTTTCTTAGCAACACGCTCTGATATTAGTCGGGCGTCTAGTCCTTGATTAAAGTCGACTCTAAGGTCGAGTTCTTCAATTTCCTGTAAAACACTTTCCCATCCTGAACTTGCAAGAAAATTGTTGTCAAAGAGAATTACCCTCTTGTGTCCTGGCCAAATTAGGTGTTTGATGCTATGTTTCTCTGTATTTAGTTTGCCTTCTATGCGGGGAACAGCGCAAAACGTGCATGACCTTAGACAGCCTCTAGAAGAGAATATTATGCTCGCTCCAACCTTTTTGTTCCATTGGGGAACCAAGCTGTAATCAGGACAAAGGTCTTCAGCTTTAGCGAATACTCCTTTATAGATATGATTTGGGTCTATTCCGCTAAGTGATGCATGTTCAGGCATCAAGGAGGCATATAGTCCTCCAAGCCAAAGCTCAGCCTTGGGAAATAATGTTGAGTAAAATCGAATTGCTTCCCAAACGGGTATCCAGGCCCATGTAAAAAGACTTGTCACATATATGATGTCTGGTTCTTGTGAGACATTTGAAGTAATTCCTCTGACAAGCTCCGTTGTGTTCCCTAGATTTTTGTGGTATGATGATAACTTCAAGAGTCCAAGCGGCGGATATCTAGTGTAGTATTTTGGTTCCACCAATAAGACATGCTTCAAAGAGTTACGATCTCCAGATTTCATGAATCTTTTTGTCGGATCGTTAAGTATTTAGCGGCTAGATATTTTAAGTTTTTTCACACCGTTTTGACAAAGCAGGGTGCCAACGCTACTTCAGGTGTTTTAAGGTATGTGAAAAGCTTCAGAAATAACTTGTATTGTGAGTATTGAAACCGATTTGACAAAGAAAAAACTGTTACCTCAGATCAGGCCAATGGTCTTTAATGTAGAGGTTAGCTTCACTTATGTCCAAGGGTTGGCAAGAATTTCCTGAGCGTATAAAGAATTCTTCTTTCCCTTCATGTTTTAAGTAGACTGGGCGCGGTGACTTCTTAACTTGAACAATTGCAATATCCTTTTCTTCAACTCTCTCAAATTTGATGTTCATGAGGGCTCTGCTGATCTTTCCCAAGTATGTGTTTATTGTGTTTGTGAGATGAAGTTCGAAACCGTCACGACCGCCTTCCAGTTGGGCAAAATCCTTGTCTAATCCCAGAACATTCTTCTTATCGCCCACGCCGATCAACACCATGCCTCCGTTGGAGTTCATGAAGGAAGAAATTGTCTTCGAGACTATCATTCCCATCAATTTTTTATTCGGTTGTTTGTTTTTGAAATCCCAAACTAGAGATGATTTGAATTCAACTGAGTCAGTTTCACCATTCTTTATTAGATCAATGACAGGGAGGCTGATTATTTCCTCAAAAGTTTTAGGTTTCGGTAGGTTTTTTCCGATTTTGTCAAACGTGCGCAAAAGCTCACTTTCAAGCTTTTTGACATATGAACCATATTCCCCACTAGAAACTTTTGCTTTCAGAAGCGATATGCCGCCTGTCGCGTATTCCTCGGCGATGGAATAGATCTTTTGTTCATCTAGCACAACATTCAGATCTTCCATTTCAGAGATTGCGATAGCTCTTATGAGGGTGCGCTCCTCATCAGATAGATATTCTTCTCTGAAATAGCCTTCTCTATTCTTGAGTTCGATCCTTCCGCCTTCATGATAGCCGACGACCATTGCGGCCAAGAAGATCTCCTTATTTTGACAATTTTCAAACGGGCTGCCTTTTTCTTTGAGTTTATTAAAGTCAGGGAGATCCTTTTTATCGACGTAGATTCTGTCAACTTTTTTTACTTCTGTCAATCGATCATTTTCACCTCCGCTAGATTTCCTCGCTCTTTTTCTATAACATCAATTATGTACGTTTTACCGACTCTTCCAGAAAGTTCTTTTCTTACCTCCGGTGAATACTCTTTTTCCGTAACGAGTAAAGTAACTTGCTTACCCTCTAGGTAATTAGGAAGCTTTCTGGCAATGTTTTTGCTTGGTTCACTGGAAATTCTAGCAAGTGGAGTATCAATGATTATCGGAACCTCAAAGCCAGAGACACTGTTCAGTGCGGCCATAAAAGATAAAGCACATACCTGCCTCTCACCAGCAGAGAGAGTCCCTAAACCTTCTCTTCCAGAAACATGGGGGACAGAAACATTATAGTTGTCGTCTATGCTTACCCCTTTGTACGTATCTGTCTTCCAAATCAATGCCAAGAATTGTTGGCTAGTCCTTTTCTCAATTTCTCCTTTTACTTTTTTCATTATTGTGTCTCTAACTTCCTGGGCCCTCTTTATACCGTCATCACAAAACTCCAACAAGTCTAGCAGTGAACTATGCTTTGCTTCTTTTTTCAGTTCTTGGTTCAATTCACTGGTACTTGCTCTGATTATGTTCTGGCGTCGATCTATTAGATTCTGCTTCTTTGCAATTTCCCCAATGAGTCGTTCCTTTTCTTTTGCATACTTTTCTCTTTCTTTCCCCCAGAGCTTTATATTCTCAATGTTGCTCTCTCCAATCTCTTTATCGATCTTCCTTAGTTTTTGTTCTTTTCCTTCCTTCGATTCAAGAATCTTCTTCACTTTTTTACCTAAGTCAACTACGTCTTCGGGGAATTTCATGATGCGTTCGATCATCTTTTGGATGTGAACATTGGATTCAATGAGTTCGTTGCTTTTCTCTGACAGTTGACTGGCTTCCAAATAAGACTCTACATTCTTTCGGCGAGCAGCTGAATACTCATCTTTCCCTGTTATATCACTTTTGCAAATGCATTTACCTTTTCTCAGCAAGTTATCTATGAATATTTTCTGATAAAGTGGAGGTATTAACCCTGCTTCTCTTCTACCATCAATCATACTCTTGGTTTTAAGCAGGGCATCGTAAGAAAAAATAACTGGCATACTTTGGTGCAGCAGTTTCAGCCGGGCTTCTTCAATGTCTCCGATCTGATCTTGAATCTCTTCCAGATCCCTATTTAGTTCGTATCTTTGCTCTTCAAGTTCTTTAATATGTTCCAAAGAGGAGTTCTTCAATTTCTCGCTGAATTCTCTCTCCATTCTTTCAGCTTCACTCTTTTTTTGCTGCATAACTTGAAGTTCTTCCTTGTCGACTTCCAAGGAACGGGTATGAATCTCTATTAATTGCCTTATTTTTTCGGCTTTTTGACTAAATCCTCGTGCTTCTTTCAGAAAACTACTTTTTCTAGCAGTAAGATGTTCAATGAGTTTTTCAAACAATTCCAACTGCGAGATCTGAAAAACCGCACTTCTAATATCTTTACCTGTGGTCTCTCTGAAGTAATCATCCATTCTTTCGCCATCGAAAAAGAAGTATTCTTCTATTGACGGCGGAATCAAATTGTTGATAATGTACTGCGCGTCATCTCCATGAGTTGGAGGTACCCAATCTCTACCTACTTGCCTCATGACAGCAAGAGAATGAGGAGATTTAACTTCAACCAAACTTCCATCTTTTCCTTCTTTGTAATGAATCGAACGTGTCACAAGCATCTTCTTGCCTTCACTTTGAATGAATTGGAGTTCAACTTTTACTTCGAAAATGTCCTCGTCACTTTCCTCCAAAGTAGTAGTGTTCACGATAGGAAGACCTTTGTATTTGCTGTCGACATGAAGTTCTTCTCCGAAGAGACACCAAGTTATAGCATTGACGAGGTTTGTCTTACCTGCTCCATTTGCACCTTGAATTACAGTGAAGTTCTTGGTCGGTGATCGAGCAAATTCTATCTTTGTGTCGAGATACTGGCGAAAGTTTTTCATATACACATAGTCAAGTTCCATCATTTATCCTCCTTGCGTTTGCGCGCTTCAGCCAGGTTCATGATTATTCTATCATAGTCTTTCGCGTATAGAGGGTACTTGTCTGCAAAGTTCTTCAATTCAACATTCAGAAGGGCTTTAAGCAAGTCTTTTATTTCTTTTGAAAACTCGCTTTCTTCAATGGTTTCTAGGATTCTTCTATTGACTGTCGACAATTTTATCACCTACGATATTCCATATAATGCCTCAACATTCTGCATTATCTTCAAACATTCTGATGCGTTTTGGGAAGAACGTGCAAAGTCTCTGTATCGTTCCAACTCTTTAGCGATAATTCTTCTTTCTAGGCTTCCAAGCTCTTGCGAAATCGTTGATCTTAACACTGGTTCCACAATAATGTCATGAATAACTGCATTCTCTTTTCCCGGGTATTTTCTAAGCACACGTCCTCTCCTTTGGATGTATTCTCTTGGGTTTCCGGAATTATCGAGCATGATCGCAACACGGGCTGGAGGCACATCAACACCTTCATCAAGGCATCTCATGGAAACCAAGGCCCGATATACACCTTCAGAGAATTGTTTGATGAGTAAATCCCTCTCGGAAAGCCCACCAAATCTGTCTTTTGGCTTGGTTCCCTCAATTTCTGTAAACTTATGCTGAACAATGTTTCTCTGGTTCAGAATCTCCTGAACTGTACGAATCTGTTTAGGTGAACAATAGATCAAACAATACTTTATCTCATCAAGCTCATCCAGAATTTCTTGAAAAACCACCAGTTTGTTCATGGCATTCCGAATTATCTTCTGCCTCTTTATGCAGAGTAGTGTAAATATTTCGTCTTTTTCATCTTCATCTTTTGAACGATAATATGCTCTGGATATTTTACGAGTTTCTGTTTCATATTTTTCCATTTCTTGAGGCGTGAGAGAAGTAAAGTGAGGTTTATAGATATACGGGGTCAAATATCCTTCGTCAATTGCATCTTTCAACGAGAATTCAAAAACAACATTACCGAAGTAGCTGAAGATTTTATCAGTTCCTTCTAGATCAAACCATCTCTTCGGCGTGGCGCTTAAGCCTAATCGGTAGTCATACTCTTCTATGAGTCCATTTCTTCTTTCTGGAGCACCTATTCCATGAACCTCATCGACGATCAGGAGAAACCTCAGTTCGGGCACACGTTTCTTGCTTTCCTTGATTATGTTCATAAAATCGACACTGGAAAAAGTGTTATGTGTTGTAAGTACAATAAGACTCTCACTAATACCGTTCTCCACATCGATGATGCTGTCAACCAACTTGTCTCTCCATCTAGTCTGACTGCTATCCGCAAGCAGTTTGTCACTCTTAACCTCAAGTTTATCGAATTCTCTAATCCATTGTTCACTCAAATGAATAAAGGGACTACTTATGACTACTATCACCTTGCTTTCCACTTCAAGTGCATTTTTGAGGCAATTCAGAGCCGCAATGGTCTTCCCTGTCCCTGTAGCCATCTCAAAAATGCCTTTTTTGTCATTGCTCAACCAGTTTTGAACAGCTTCTAGTTGGTATTTTCTAAGCTCGATTGGTCTAACTTGTTCGATTAGTCTAACTTGTTTATTGCCATAATCCCATCTACCTAGATCTAACTCTTCAATGTTGCTCGGAGCGATCTCGATGAGCCTCTCCTTGATTGCCTTAGGTATATCTACAACTTTTGTCCTGTTCGCGTAGCCTTCCCAGAATTTGTTGAATTTTGAAAAGTCTGCGTCGAAATATTCCTTTTCGGCTCCAATCCAGCTTCTGAAAACCTTGAACTCCTCAATGTTGTCTTCCCACGCTGTTGCAGACTCGTTTACTGAACCGCTAAAAGAGATAAGGTTTCCAGCTTCGTCTTCAAATATCCCCACTTTCTGATGAAAAATACCTCGCCTTAGAGCAGCATCATAATCCATAGGCTGTCCATATCTATCGACCACTATTGCAACTTTTATGTCCAGTTGATTCTTTGCAACAAGCCAGGCTAACGCTCTGACGTGGTCCCTAACGAATTCTTCTTGAATTTGCTCCAAGTCCTCAAGCATCATTTCAGCTATGACTTTCTCTGGGTCTTCCAATCCTTCTTTTATGGCTTCTACATCCTGCTTCTGTAATCTGGCACCGACAATAAGTTTCATACTGCCTTGATTCTTGATGAAAGGAGACATGCCTTTTGCTACAACTGCAAGAGCACTGGACGAGAAGAAACCAGCTAATCTGCAGTATTTTTTCGCTTTTGAAAGAACTGGAATGTAGAAGTCATGAAGTATATCGTCCTCTTCTGAGTCGTAATCATGTTTCAATTCCAAGTCAAGGAAACTCATTTGTCTCACCGAAGGGTTCGGGCGATCAAGGTCGACCCCATAGCCGCGGGTTCTGCTCTATCAGATATTAGAAGGTTTCCAATAAAGTTTCTCTAAGATTGTAACTGCACCATTCAACCGCTAACAAACCATTGACGAAAATCCGAAGAAAGCGAGACGGCTAGTATGCGTTTTCGATACGGGTGCATCCCTCATAGCTATTTTTAAGATCTCTTCTTTTGTGGTTCCCCATGCTTCTCTTAGGAATGTTGTCAGTGCCCAGCCTTTGCCCACTTTCACGCCTGCTTTTTGACCGATTAGCGCGCGCGCTAAGGTAAATGACCGCGCGTTATTAGCTATTCTTTCGTCAGTGCTTTTGCTGGGATAAGTAATAGGTTTTGCGCGATGAGGTTTGCGATTAATGGTGGAAGTATCTGCGGGCCAAACGCCGTGAGACCGATAACTAGGGAAAGGGCCGCGTTTTTTACTGTTGTTGCTATCTCGATTGATACTGC
>Ga0172364_10002555_pt1 | contig 14487 bp, 11 predicted proteins | sample LakKivSesite10cm_FD_114545 | JGI IMG/M metagenome (GOLD analysis project Ga0172364, IMG submission 114545) | Sediment microbial communities from Lake Kivu, Rwanda - Sediment site 10cm | ecosystem: Environmental > Aquatic > Freshwater > Lake > Sediment | place: Rwanda: Western Province, Lake... | reverse complement strand
TGGGGAGAATTGGTAATTTCTACAATTGCAGGAGTATTCAAGACGTCTAGACAGTCTTGAGTAAGCAAGTGATCGTCAGAAGTAGAGAGGGGGGTTGTAGGGGGGAGAGACCCGTTCGGATCCGCGCCGCGAGCGCCCTTTTTCGGCACTTTCGCATGCGACTTTGTTGATGCAGAAGGCGTTTTCCGCGCTGAACGGCGTCGAATGCCCACTTTCTCGCCATTTGAAGGTTCAACATCGATGGCCTTGGATCGGCCTTTTGCTGCCCGACGATGGTGCACCATCGAAGGGCTCGAAACGGCAGTTTCAGGCCCTTCGATGTTTGACCATGACTTGCGAGCTTTCGGCCGTTTCTCTGCAAGTCGTGGTTCACATGCGTTTTGACGAGAAACTGCCGTTTCTGGCTCGATTTCGTGAACATCGGCCATGTTTTTATACAAGTGAGCATGTCCTGGCAGCGTGCTGGGGGGCTCGTTCTGGTGCGGTCTCTGGTCCAGATCGAAGTCCACGACCTGCAGAATGTCCAACCCATCAACATGTATGCGCATGACGAGGCCGGCCGAAGCCAGCTCCCGCAGCATGCGCTCGACCGAGGCGTTGGTCTCCTTGCCGTGCGGCAGGGCCGCGGCGCGGATCCGGTCGATGTGCTCTTCCAGCCGGCCCTCGCGGTCGGCCAAGGCCGACAGGGCCAGCAGGAGCAGGCGCGTCGAGGGGCGCAGGCGCGCCACGGTCGGCGCCGTGAAGAATCGCGGGCGGACGATGCGCGTGCGCAGGCGCACGGGCTACCTGCTGGCGACTTGGTAGATCAGGAAGGCGAGGTAGGTCATGCCGAGGCAGATCAGCGCCACCTCGACGAACAAGCCGAGCGCGAAGTCCGCCCTGCGCCAGCGCCTGGTCACGGGGTCTCCTCCCCGAAGATGCCGCGCGCGCGCCTGGCGAGGATCTGCTTCTCGTACCGATCCAGGAAGCCCTCCAAGCACTCCTCGATGATCTGGTTTTTGCCGCCCACGGCGCCGCGGTACTTGGCCGCCATGCGGTAGATGCGCTTGGCCAGCGAGGCCGGGATGGCCACGTCCAGGCGCACCGGCTTTCGCGGGTGGATGTTCCCGTAGTCTCGGCAGCGAGGGTCGAGCTTCATGCTGTCAGGCCACCGCGTCGATCAGCGCTGCAATGGCGACGACCACGAGGAACAGGAGGGCCGTCACGCACGTCAGCACGAGGCCGCCGCGCTGCGAGTCCGTGAGCAGGACGATCGGCGGGCTTTCATCGCGCGGGTCCGTCACGACTGACCCTCCCTTTGCGGCCAGCGAGCCCCTTCGCAGGCCCGGTCGCGACACTTGAAGTCAGGGCCACGCGGGTTCTTCTTCGGGTAGCGCCCCTTGCCGCCCCGCTCCGGCTCCCGGTGGTCCCACATGTCCTTCCCGCACTCCGGGCACCACGGGACGTCCGGGTTCGGTCCGCGCGGGAAGCGCCCGTCAGGACCGGGCTCTCGCACCGGATCGCCGCGCTGGCGATCCAGTTCCGCGTCGTCGGGCGGGTAGCCCTCGACGGACTCCGGGTCGCCGTGATCCTCCCACTCCGCGTCGGGGCTCGGCTGCGGCTGCGACTGCGGCCGTTGCTGCTGCGACTGCATCTGCGGGCGCAGCGCAGGACGAGGGCCGGCCGACGGCGCCTGCGCCGCGCCGCTCTGGTACTTGCTGCCGTCCATGCGGCCCATGTAGACGTCCGCCGCGAGGCCCAGCATCTTGCCGGCCGTGCCCAGCGCGTCCGTGATCGCCATCTTGTACGCCTCGTCGTTGCTGTGGAGGCCAGCCCGCTCCTTGGCCACCAGGGCGTTGCCGCCCACGCCGGGAATGGCATCGCTCCACCCGCTCAACGAGCCGAGGCAGCGCACGTACAGGTTGACGTGAGCGAAGCACATGACCACGCCCTCGGTCCCGGGCTCGGTCCAGAGCCGCACGATCTCGAAGCGCCAGCCCTCGCCGACGGGCCCGAAGGCCTCGGTCAGCGCCTGCCACCGCCACATCGGGTCGATGTCGGACATGCCGGACAAACGGCCGCCCTTGATCGTCTTGAGCGCGCTGGGCGGCGGCGTGCGCAGCCGATTCCACAAGCTCATGTTGTCAGGAACTCCAGTCTCCATGTCAGTCTCCATGTCAGTCTCCTCCCGGGGGCTCGCGCCCCCATTCCTTCGCGCAGGCCGCGCGGTAGCCGCAGCCCTTGCAGTGCCAGTCGTATCGAGGCGGGGCGATGCCGGCGGCGAGGATCGTATCCTTGCGCGCCTTGCGCTCCGCCAGCAGCTTCAGGAAGCCATTGCGCGCCTCCTCGTGCGCCTTCAGCGCGATCACCTGCGTCTGCTTGGTCACGAGGAACTTGCCGGAGCCCGATCCGTAGCGCGCGACGTGGTACTCGAATCCCTCCACGTCGTGCCCGGCGGCGCGCAGCCCGAGGTCGTAGGCGAGCCAGTCGTTCGCGCGAATCGCATCCTCGGTCTTCCAGCCTCCGGACCGGCCCGTGGCCTTGTTGTCCACGCCCACCACGGAGGCTCCGGAGTCGCCGATCCGCACCACGTCCACGTAGCCCAGGAAGCCCCAGTCCTCGCCCTCGAAGCCGACGTAGACCTCCTCTTGCACGGAGACGGGCTGCACCCCCTTCATGATGTTCGCGTGGAACACGGCCATCGTCTCGGCCAGGTGGTCCACGGCCACGTCCTCGGTGACGCCCTTGTCCCACTGCGTCTCCTCGCTCTCGTTCAGGCCGCGGAACTCCTCCACGGCCTGCTCCACCACGTCGGAGGAGGGCAGGTTGACGTGCGTCTCGATCTTCTGGGCGTAGTCCTTGTTCGCGGCACGGTCCACGGCGGAGCCCATGTGCATCGACCAGTTGGCCGGGGAAATCTCCCCGAACCCGTAGCGCCGCAGGAAGGCATACTCGCAGCGATTCATGCTGTCGATCTGCGACTTGGACAGGTAGTCACGACTCATCGATTTCCTCCAGTTGGTGACATTGTTGCTCCTTGGACGATGCGGCGCAGGGCCTCGGCCGCCGCGTCGGGACGCCCACCTTCGTCGTGGTGCAGCGCGCGGATCAGCGCCAGCTTGCTGATGTACCGGCGGTTGCCGATCTGGACCAGCGGCGCGCCCATCCTCGTCAGCATCCGCGAGAGCCCGGCCGACTTGAGCACGTCGAACGAAGCGCAGAACTCCTCGTAGGAGAGGAACATCGCGCGCACGTCGCCAGCCGTCAGCGAGGCCAGCGCGGACGCCACGGCATCTGGCGACATCTCCGCCAGGATGGCGCGGTAGTAGTGCTCGGGTCCGTAGACGGGCGCTCTCGGCATGGCTGGCAGTAGAGCAGAGCCAGCCGAAGCCGTCAAGTGGATCCCGGGATTATTCTGGGATTATCCCGGGATCTTCGCCGAGCGGCGCCGCGGACCCTCGCCGGGCGCTCTGCCGGAGGCCCGCGGCCCGCGATAGTCGCACGGGCAGACGCCCACCGGCTGGAATGCCTCGCGCCCGCACCGACGGCACGCCACCACCGGCGGTCCGGCTCGGTGCGGGCGCAGCCTCACGGCTTGTGCGCCGCCGACTTGTGCAGCGCACCGAGCAGCAGCGCCGGCCACCCTCCCGCCGCGACGTAGCGGGCATTGCGCAGCAGCCACATGAGCAGCAGGGCGAGCCCGCCTGTCTTGCCACTCACGGGCGCGTCGAGCAGACCCGCCGAGCCCTCGGTGACGGCGGAGGCCGACGCCTGCGCCGCCAGGTCCACGATGGACTTCCGGAGCGCCGCGATCTCCTCGGCGTAGACGATCTCGGGGTCGTCGCCGGCAGCGAGCCGGGCCTCGACTTTCGCCAGCGTCTCGGCTTGCAGCGCGGCCAACTCGGCCTTGGTTGCGGCGCTTGTGTCGGAAATCAGGTGGCAGCCCGCGAGCGCGAGCAGGACTACGAGCAGCACGGTCTTCATCGCATGGTCTCCACGGCAGGGGGTGGGTTACTGGCTGGCCGCGACGACGGCCACGGCCTCGTTGTGGCGAGCCCAGCAGTCTTCCTCTGTCTCGCCGGATCGACACGTCGTCGTCACGGTGACAGATCTGCCGCCCTGCGTCACAACCACTTCGCTGAACTGGATCACGATCACGCCCTCCAACACCTGGCGGATTTCGCCAAGGATTTCGAGTTGAGCTTCGCGGAGCGGGGCAACCTGCACCGCAATCCACATGAGCACGCCGCAGGCCACAAGGCCAGCCACGAGGGAGGCCAGTGTGAGGCGTGCGGCACGACGGCTATCTCCTACCATCCATCAAAACCCTCTGCGCATCGGGAATGGTGAGGGTGGGATTGAGTCGGCGAAGCTCCGCGATCCAGAATCTCTGGTCGGTGAAGCTCCACGGGTCGGCGAGGGCGCGGTTCACGTCGTAGCGGATCTCGCGCATCTCGTCGCCGATCTTGGAAATGACTTCGTTGGCCTTGGCGCTGTTCACCTCGATCGAAGACACCTCGATCTTCATGGCGCCGAGGTCGCTCTTGACCGTGCCCCAGAGCATCACGCCCGAGCCGGCGGCACACACGGCGGCGATCAGCACGCCGATGGGTACCCAAGTGGTCGTCATGGACAGCATCGTGGCTCGCGGCCCCTCACCCTCGTGCGTCATCGCTCGACCGCCTCGGCGTGCATCACGTCGTTCCATTCCTTGCGCAGCCGGAGAGCCGCGCTTCGGTCCTCTTGGGCCAGCAAGCGATAGCGTTGCAGAAACTCCTGCGGAGTGCCACCGAAGAGGTGCGCGAACGAAGACCGCAGCTCGGCCGGGCCAGGGCTCGCGGCCAGCTTCCATGCATGGTATCCGGACCAGCGCGTCGGGATCGAGGCGCGCGACAGCTCGACGATCTCGCGCGGCAGGCCCATCTCGCGACCGGCGCGCTGAATCGACGAGTCCGTGATCCGGCTCACATGCGGGTAGCGGCTCTCCAGCTCCGCCTGCTGGCGCTCCATGAACCGCGTGCGCATCGAGTCCTGCGGACCTGCGGCGGCCATCTCGGCTTCGTTGGCCCGGTAGCGCCGGCTGGCCCGGCTGCGCTCGTCCTCGGCCTCCATGCGCGCGCTGGAGCGGCGAAACATGTTCGCCATCTTCTCGGTGTTTCCGGGCAGCAGCTCTTCCAGCGCGAAGTCGCCGACGGACTGGCTCAGGACGTGTCCGGTGCGGTCGCCGTAGCTGATCTGGCGCCGCCCCTGCTCGTCCTGCGGGGCCATCGCGAACTCCGCGGCACGCGCCCACTGGCTCGATCGCACGGCAGACTTCCAGCGCCGCGGCGACTCGTCCCATGCCTTCAGCGCCCGGGACAGCGCGTCCTCGGTCGTCCAGTCTTCGGGCAGCGGGTTCGTCGGGTCTCCGCCGAGCGCCTTGTAGGCCACGTCGCCCAGCGAGGCCAGGAACGAACCCAGCGGGACGAACGGCGCCCCTTGGCTGAAGGCCAGCGCCACCGGGAGCCTGATCTTCTTGGCCTGCGAGGCCAGCGTCTCGTCCTCGGTGTCCCACGTCGCGTCGCCGATCAGGTCGCCCACGGACGGCCCCAGCATGGCACCCAGGTCACGCTTCCAGAGCGCGGCGGCGCCCTGCAGCGCGATCGACGTGGCGAGGTAGCGGACGAGGCGCTTGTGGTCGCGCTCCTGCCACGCCGTGTCCCACAGCGCCATCGCGGCGCGGATCGGGAACTGCTGGAGCTGGAAGACAATCCGCCCGATCGGCCCTTGGAACGCCTCGGGCGTGAAGGCGGCGCTGTAGAAGAACTGCGTCTTCGCCACCGTGGCGCGCCCGTGCAGGATGCCCGACGACTCCACGGCCGCCAGAATGCCCTCGCGGTCCAGACGCTGCGGCATCCCGGTCTGGTTGTAGATCAGCGCCGCCAGCCGATCGCCACCTGCCACCTCGGTGCCGTCGGCGCGGAACATCCGGCCGCCGGTGAGCGTGAGCATCTCGTCGCGCTTGATCCCGTTGCGCCCGAACACGTCCGAGACGACCGGCATGGCGTGGTCCATGAACTGCCGGTAGCCGGTCAGTCCAGAGCTGCTGCGCAGGATGTCCTCGACGCCCTTGAACAGCACGAAGCCGGCGCCCTGCACCGATCCGGTCAGCGCCCCGCCGGGGTGGTAGCTGCCGCGGCCTTCGAGGATCACGCCCTCTTCCTCGATGACCCCCATCCGACGCAACACGCGCGACTGCTCCTCGAAGCCACGCGCGCTTGCCAGCGCGCCCATCGCATCGTGCAGGCCGCGCGCCGTGGCACCCAGGCCGTTGTTCGAGGCCAGCATGAACAGGCCGCCGGCCAGGTTGTTCAGCGCCGGCTTCGGCGCGAAGGAGCCCAGCGTGGCCTGGTAGGTCCAGCTCCGCAGCACGCGCGTCAGGCTGTTGTCCAGCCAGCGCATGGCCTGCGGGTCGGCCAACTTCACGCGGTCCATGTACCGCTGCGCATGCTCCAGCCTGCCCGGCTGCCCGAAGTCGGTGGCCAGCTCCAGAAGCCCGCCGCGGTACATGTGCAGCAGCGACAGGTTCTCGCGGGTCAGCGGCACCTCGAAGGGCGTGCTGCCCTCGCGCGCCTCGCGCAGCCAGATCGAGGAGTCGCCCGCCTTGAGGGGCGGACCGCTGCGCAGGAAGTGCAGCCAGCCGTCCGCGCGTCCTCCGGCATCCGCGACGGGCGCGCCGTCGCGGCCGGTCAGCTTGGCCAGGTCTCCCGGCGACACCCAGGCATACAGCCTCCGGCGGTGGCCCTCGTATGTGGCCACGCTGGCCAAGGCGTTGAGCTGCCGGCGCAAGTAGCTGCCCGAGCTGTTGTCGGCGATCCGGCCCTGCCCATCGAGCCCGTCGCCCAGCGCACCGCCCAGCCACTTGCCGGCGTTGACGCGCTCGCCGTAGGCGGTCTGCTCCAGCACCGAGCCATCCTTGACCTGCTCGTCCAGCGCGAACTTGCGCAGCATGGCCGGAAAGTAGTGGCGCGCGACCATCACCACGTCGGGGATGTACCCGCTGTTGCCCTCGCGCGCGAGCGTGAAGCGCGACCAGACCTTGCTCGTGATCGCGTCGGTCATGGGGCGCGCGAGCCGCGACCACGAGCGCATGTTCCCGTCGTCGTCGTACCACATGTGCGGGGCGTACAAGCCCTCGCCGATGGACTCGCTGATCTCCCGCCCGTAGACCTCCAGGTGCCGGCGGCGCATGTGCTGCCAGAGGTTCTTGTAGAGCTTGTGCGCCGCAAGGAAGTCTTGCCCCGCACCGGACTGCAGCTTCTCGTACTCGGCCGCCTTGTTCCGGACGAACGCCTCGACCTGCTCGGGCGTCATCTGCTGCCCGCCGTTGAGCCGCCGGCCGCCATCAAGTGCGTCGAAAAGCGCCACCTCGGCATGGCTCACCTCGGGCCGCACCATGCCGAACATGGTCTCGTGCAGGCCCTTGATGCCGGAGCCGCCGGTGAGCTTGGCAAGCCGCCCCACTTTTCCTTCGACCGTGGCGATCGAGGACATGATGGCGTTCCGCTCCTGCATCGCCTTCAGCTCGTACTCGAAGATCGCGTTGCCGAACTCCGCGCTGGTGGACGAGAACAGTTCGCCGTACCAGCGGCGGACAGAGAGCGCGCCCTTCGGCGAACTCACGTCCCGCGGGCGCTTTCCTGCGGCCATGTCGGCACGCGCCAGGTCCTTGATGCGCCCGTGAGTGAGGTAGACCGGCGGCTCTCTTCCCTGCCACCACGCGCGCGTGAAAAGGGCCAGCCTTCCCGAGAGCGCGTCGGCCTCCTCCCGGAAGGCCCCCTTGGCGTGCAACTCGTCGGCGGCATCCAGGGCTCGCGCATGCGCGGTGCGCGCCACGGCGGCCATCTGCGGCACGGTGAGGTGAGGGAACAGATCCTTGCGCACGGCGTCGATGTCGTCGCCGCCCTGAAGGCGCGAGATCAGCGAAAGCTCGTCCGGCTTCATGCCCTGCGAGCGGAGCTTGTCGAGCGTGCCTTCCAGCGCATCTTCGCGGAAGGCGCGCCCAAGATGCGGGCGCTCCTCTGGGATGTTGCGCCAGCGCCACGCCTCGGACGCCTTCCGGACATCGCCGCCGTGGGCGGTCAGCGCGACGCGGCGCTCGTTGCGGTTCCGCCCGAACCCGAACGGAAGGAAGACCATGCCGGCCTGGCCGCGCTTGGCAGCAGGCGGGGTGTCGTCCTTTCCGACATGGAAAAGAACACGCATCGTGTCCTTGTCCTGGTGTCCGCTGATGTCCTTTCCAGACTTGATTGAACTCCAGTCGAAGCCGGTGGCTGACAGCCTGGACGCTTTGGCCTTCGCCATGGCTTGACTGCTGGCGTGAGCCGCGAACATGCCAGTCGGCATGTGAATAACAGCGAACCTGTCCTTGACGGTCTGAGGTCTGTTCAAGTAGAGTATGCCCCAAATGCCGTCCTTGGAAACGAGACCGTTTCCAGACTGAAGCTCCCTTCCGTCAGTCGTCATCCTCCGCACTTCTCCACGAGAAAAACTCAGTGGCGAGGCGTCACCAGCTTCCACCGCTCGCTTCACTCGATCTTCTATCTTCCGGACGCTGGCATTCTCCGCATCAGCTTTGGCTTTGGCTGCATCTGCGGCGCGCTGCCTCCGCGCGGCAGCATCGACGGCGCCCTTCGACACCATCGTCGCATCGGAAGGGATGCTGTCGTGCATCCCTTTCTCTGACCCGGCGTCTTGAATGCGCCAGTCCTCGACCACCTTTCCGCCTCTGACGGTGCGCGCTTCGAGAATGTAAGACGACTTGAGGCGCAGGCTTTCCGGAAGTGACTCGTACTCGCGGTTCATGCTGCCGTCGAGCTTTAGCTTGCGGACACGGTACTCGACGCGCTGTGGTCGCACCTCGCCAGTCACGAAGTCTTCCGACTCACGCTGGGTGTATGCCGCCACGCCGCGCTCGACGCGCTCGGACTCGCGCTGAACATGGGCCTCTCCTGGCCCCCCGATCTCCTTTCCGCTCATGTCCCACGCGCGAGCGTTGTAGGTGATCTTGGCGATCTGCTTCCCGTCGCGGTAGACCGGGATGCCGTTGCCGATGCCGCTCACGCCCTCGCCAGAGGCATCGCGGAACTGCTCCCACTTGGCCTGGGCGTCACGAATCGACTCGACCTTGTACCGCTTGCCGCCGAACTCGATTTCGAGGCCGGCCGCCTCGGGCTGCTTGGCTGGCGGCTGCACCTGCGGCTCGACCTTGCCTGGCTTCAGCTTCGAGCGCAGCTCCTCCATCTTCCGCATCGCGGCGCGCGCGGTGCGCAGGTGGGCCGCGGCCTCCTTCGCGCTCGGGCTGGCCAGCGCGGCCAGCAGCTCCGTCTCGGCCTTCTGCCCGAGCCCGACCATCCGCTTCCAGGGCCCGAGCAACTGCCCGGACTCGCCGCCCTCGCGGATGCTGCCGGTCTCGATCTGCGCCTCCGACAGCAGCGACTTCAGCTCGTCCTTCGCGACGGTGGCGCCCGGCTTGCCCGGCTCCAGATCGGCCTTCGGCACCGGCCGCCCTTCGGCCAGGGCCGCCTCGGCGTCACGGTAGCGCTTTGCCGCGGCGCGCGCGGCCTCGACGCCGCCGACCACGTTCTCGATCTCGCGGAGTGCGCGTTCTGCTTCGGCGCGCAGTCGCCCCACGTCGGTCAGCGTGGGCACCCTGTGGCCGCGTGGCACGCGCGGGGCTTGCGCGCCGGCTCCAAGCTCGCGTGGCGGGCGCGGAGCCTCTGGCGGCCCCTCTAGCTCACGTGGGGGCGGCGCGGGCCCCCCGGTGTCTTTCGGTGCGCGGAACGTGGCACCCATCGAGCCGGATCCGTACAGCACCTCGTCGCCGGCAGCAAGCCCCTGAAGGCCCTCTGGGTGGGTGCGGAACTTCCCGCCCTCCTTGGCCTCGACGGTGACGGTGCGCCCGCTGGTCGGGACGTCCTGCCCGCCGGTCACGCCCATCCACGGGAAGGCCGGCTCGGGCGTCTGGGGCGGGCCGGTGCGACCCTTGGCGCCCTCGACGGGGCGGATCGGCCGCCCGAGCGAAGGGACGTCCACCTGCCCGAACAGCACCCGCCGCATCCGCTCCGGCATGGCCGTGGCCCAGCCGTCGCCGTAGAGCTGGCGCAGCAGCCGCTCGCCGCGCTCGGTCACGCCGGTCTGGGCGTGGCGCTCGATCACCGGAACCTGGTAGGTCACGCGCTCGGGCCTGCCGTGCCGGCCGGGCACCCACGCCGTCTTCTCCTCGAAGACCGGGCGCCCCTTGCTGTCCACGGCCTGCCTGGGGAGCCTCGGCCCGGTGCCGACGGTGAGCCCGCGCATCACGTCCAGCGGCAGCTCCTCGAACCAGCGGCGATGGAAGTCATCGAGGGCCTCCTGCCGCACCTTGCCGGCTCCCAGCCGGATCGCCGGCTTCGGCAGTCGCGGCACGCCCAGGGCATCGCGGAGCCTGTTGGCGGCATCCACCACGACGCGATCGGACAGTCCCTCGGCATCTGGGAAGGCCAGCCTCTCGAACACGTCGGGAGCGTCGCGCAAGAGCTGTCTGGCCGCATCGCCGTGCAGCCGCTCCTCGGATCGCCTCGCCGCCCACCTCTGGAAATCCGGATCGTCGGCCATGCTCCAGCCGGGCAGCGAGCGCTGCGGCTCGGGAAGGCCGAGCAGCCTGCGGAAGCGCTGGGCCTGGATGTGGTCTTCCGGCCGGCCCCGAACGGGGTCGGGGTTCAGCAGCGCGTCGTACATCGGGTCGCCGGCGGCGCGCAACTGTTCGAGCAGAGCGCGGTCTTCGTCATCGCGGCGAACCTGCTCGATCTCGGCCTTTCGCCTCGCCGCCCACCTCTGGAAATCCGGATCGTCGGCCACGCTCCAGCCGGGCAGCGAGCGCTGCGTCTCGGGAAGGCCGAGCAGCCTGCGGAAGCGCTGGGCCCGGATGTGGTCTTCCGGCCGGCCCCGAACAGGGTCGGGGTTCAGCAGCGCGTCGTACATCGGGTCGCCGGCGGCGCGCAACTGTTCGAGCAGAGCACGGTCTTCGGCATCGCGGCGAACCTGCTCGATCTCGGCCTTCGGGATGTGGGCCAGCTCGGACACCGGCACCAGGCGCTCGCTGCCGTCGGGCAGCGTGACGCGGGCCACGAAGACCTCGCTCGACTCGCCCGTCTTGCGGCTCTTCGCCCGCCGGCGCTCGATCCCGGCGACCACCACGGTCTCGCCGGCCGGGATGCCGTAGACCTTGGGGAGCGGCTTGCCGGCAGCCACCATCTGGGAGCGCTGCGTGTCGCTGGGGCCCACGCCGACGCGCATGGGCGCGTTGATGATCGAGCCCTCGATCTCGGCCATCTCGGCATCACGGATCTGGCGCAGGAGCTTGGCGCGCTCCGCGGCCACCTCGCCCTGCCTGGCCTGGATCTGGGAGGCGAACCCGTCGCCCACGCCGGCCTGCGCGAGGTGACCGCGCAACGTGGCGTCTTCAAGGTCCAGCTCGACGAGGCGCGTCTTGATCCTGTCGCGCTCCACCGTCGCCGCTCGCGTGCGCGCCGCCACCTCGCGCAGTGACTCGTTGGCGCGCGCCGCGAGGCCGTCGCTGCGACGGAGCGACTCGATCAAGTCGCGGTTCTTGCGGTAGCCCAGAAGCTCATCGCGCGCGGCCTCGACGCCCTGCTGGGCGCGCGTGACGTAGACTTCCTTGCCGAGCTTGCTCGCCTCGGCCAGCGTCTTCTCGGCCGTCTTGAATCGCTTGTGGGCGCGGCCGATGTCGGCATCGAGGCTGCGCGCCGCGGCGTCGAAGTTGTGACTGGCGCCCATGCCGAGCCCGATGAGCGCGCCGGAAAGCATCTCGTCCACCACGCCGCGAGCACCCTCGCCGGCCATGAGCGCCTGCGCTGCGTCGATCGGGGCCTCGACGGCAGCCGTCACGGCGCCACGGATCCCGCGCTCGGCCAGAGGCCCGACGGTCGAGTCAGCCAGCAGGCGCCCCGACAGACCCGAGGAGATCTGCGAGGCGGCGCCGAAAGCGGCTCCGGTCAGGGCTCCATGTCCGAATCGGGACAGGGCGCCGGGCTTCTCCTCGCGCTTCGAGAAGTCCGGTGCACTGGCCAGGCCGAACTGGAGCCCGGTCTTGGCGACCTGAGCCGTGCGCGTGGCCGCGTAGGGGGCGAGCCGCGCCGGCAGGTGTCCAGCCAGCGCCCTCCCGCCGGCCCCAAGGGCGGCCCCGGCGAGCTTCAGCGGCGCTCCCTTCACGAGTCCGGCGACGTGGGCCCCGCCAAGCAGGGTTTTCGACGCCACCCGCTCGGCCAGCCCGCCCTTGTTGGCCAGCCCCCACGCCTCGCGCTCTCCGGCCTCGCCGAGGGGGTCGATCAGGCCGAACGACGCCCCCTTGGCGAAGGTGCCGCTGACACCAGCAGTGCCGAGCCAGGCGCGCTCCAGATTCCTGAGCCGGGCCTGCTCTGCCGGCCGCTCGTCCCCGCTGGCCTGGATAGCCGCCTCCCTGGCCTCGCCAACCTTGCCGAGCCAGCGGTAGCGGCCCTGCTTCAGCTTCTCCCACGCCTCGGCATGCTGCGGGTAGCGGTGCAGGAAGTCGTCCTGCGCCTCCATCGCCAGCTTGTGTCTGCCGCTGAGCCTGGGCCTGGACGGGTCGCGCTGTCCGGCGGCCGAGATGGCCTCGTCGGGATCTACGGCGTCCCAGAGCGAGACGAGCCGGTCGAGGTCGTTCGCCACGTCAGAAGTCCTCTGATTGGGCAGGGCGCTCCTCGTTCAGGTACTGCCCGAAGTCGAACTCTTCCTGACCTTGGATGTCTTCCTCGCCGTCACCCTCTTCCGCGTCGCGGCTCTGCCACTGAAGCACGATGGCGCGGATCGCTTCGATCGGGCTCAGGCCCTCCCGTTTCAGGCCGGCGAAGTAGGCGCGCATCCTTGCGCGCTCCGCGGGCGGCTGGGGAAGGCTGTCCAGGATCGCCTCGGCGTACCTGTTGGACTGCTCTTTCCCGTACCGCGGATCGTGCGGGCCGGCGAGCGCGCTCATCTCGTCCCAATCGCGCAGCGCGCTCACGGCGGTGCGCACCGCGCCCTGCCGCGTCAGGCGCTCCTCGCGCGCGGCGCGCATCCGCGAGGCCTCCTCGGAGGACGCTTTGCTGCGCGCGTCGGCCTGCTTGGAGAGTGCAAGATGATCCTCGGCGCGACGATTGGCATCGGCCGCGCGCTGCTCGACCGCATGACGGCCCTCCAGCGCCGCCTCCTTTTCGCGCAGGTCCAGTTCGGCGGCGTAGTCGGCGCGCCTCTCGCGCATCTCGTCGCGCTCCAGCCGCAATGGCGCCCGGGCCTCCTGCGCCGCCTGAAGCGTCAGGACTTCCATTTGCCCACGCGGGCTGGCGGCATGCTCGTCTACCCGACGACGCTCTCCGATGCGGCTCAGGATCGCATCGGCCATACCACGCTCGTGCGGATTCTCGCTGCCGGCCATCTGCAGGGCGCGCGAGGTCCAGTAGGTCGAGGTCGGGTCGATGTCGCCGCTGGACAGGTGGCGGGCCATCTCGATCAGCGCGGACTGGTCGATGCCAGGCTGCGGCCGAGACAGCAACTCGTCGCGCGCCGAACGAAGCTGGCCCGGGTCTCCGCCGGCGGCGTAGAAGCGCTCCGCCAAGAGCTGCCCACGGCCCACGTCGCGCTCCGAGATGGCCCCGGAATAGTCCGCCAGCATCCGGTTCATCTGGCTGGCCTTCGAGCGCGCCTTGATCTCGGCAATGTCCTCCTGCGTCGGGCCGGCGCGCGCGAGCAGCGCCTTTCGCGCCGTCGGAAACTTGCGCGCCGCCTCCGTCGCCAGCTCACGGTCGGAGTAGCGGGCGCGCGTGAGCTTGATGCCGCCTCCCGAGGTGGGCTCGGCCAGCAGGTTCCGGCGCTGGTTGATCTCGTCGATCACCTGCTCCATCGAGACGCGGTTCATGCCGGTGGAGTCGGCGAATCCGGACCTGCCGCCACCCGGCAGGCCGCCGCCACGCACGATGTCGTCGGCCGTGTGGAGCCGCGTGGCCCTGCCCGACTCGTCGCGGTGGCTGATGGCCGGTGCGATGTTGCCGAGCAGGTCGCGGCCAATGTAACGGCGTGTGGTTCCGCCGAACCCACCCGCCGGAGCGCCCTGCCCGATCATGCGAAGCCCGCCATCGGGCCGGACATGCCCCACGTCACGTTGCCGTACTGGTCCGTCCCGAGGTTGAGCTGCGGCATCATCGAGGCGTCGATGCCCATCGCCTGGAGAATCGACTGCATGAGCGCGGTCAGCGCGGACTGCTGCAGTGCGCTGTGCTCGCCCAGGGCCGCCGCGGCCATGCCCGACTTGTGGCCGGCGGCGCCGGTCCAGTTCGACAGCGCGCCCATCTTCATCTGGGAGTTGATGGCAGCGCGCTTCGACGAGAGGTCGTGGTGGGCGATGCCGGCCCGCGCGCGGGCGCCGCCGGACTGGTGCGCCATCATGGATCCGGGCAGGAACGAGGCCAGCTCCGC
>Ga0172364_10002554_pt1 | contig 14490 bp, 13 predicted proteins | sample LakKivSesite10cm_FD_114545 | JGI IMG/M metagenome (GOLD analysis project Ga0172364, IMG submission 114545) | Sediment microbial communities from Lake Kivu, Rwanda - Sediment site 10cm | ecosystem: Environmental > Aquatic > Freshwater > Lake > Sediment | place: Rwanda: Western Province, Lake... | reverse complement strand
GAGAAGCCTGCCGAAGAGAAAAAACCCGCGGAGGAAAAGCCAAAAGAGGAGAAAAAAGAAGAGGAGATGGCAGGCTTAGGTGCGTTATTCGGTTGAAATGGAGGTATGTGAATGGAATATGTCTATGCGGCTATGACGTTGCATGCTGCAGGCAAGAAGGTAGATGAAGCGGGGCTGATGAATGTTTTGAAGTCAGCTGGCGCGCAGGTCGATGAGGCGCGGGCGAAGGCCTTGGTGGCTGCGCTCGAGGGCGTCAACATCGACGAGGCGATAAAGAGCGCGGCAGTGCCAGCGACGGTAGCAGCGCCGGCAGCAGCTCCGGCGGCGCCAAAGGCCGAGGAAAAGAAGGAAGTCAAGGAAGAGAAGAAAGAGGAAGAGGCGTTATCCGGGCTGAGCGCGCTGTTCGGCTAAGTGTCTTAAATAGGGCATCTTGGTCGGAGCCTTTGGACGACGGTAGGCTTCTTTCGAGCGAAGACTTTTAACTCTCGTCCAGATATTTTGGTTTGGCGAACTGATGAAGGACATCTACGAAGCCGCTATCAAGAAGCAAGGTTTTTACACAAAGCGTTGCGTGAGCTGCGATCGCATCTTTCGAACGCTTGACCCAGATCGCAGGACTTGCGGTGACACGCCGTGCGACGAGTACACCTTCATAGGCAAGCCGGCGACGAAAAAGCCCTACACGTTGCAACAGATGGAAAAAGCGTTTCTAAAGTTTTTTGAGCGTCACGGACACACAGTGGTTAAGAGATATCCGGTGGTCGCTCGTTGGCGTGACGACATTTTTCTAACCATCGCTTCAATTGCGGACTTCCAGCCTTGGGTGACCAACGGTCTGGTACCACCTCCAGCGAATCCTCTCGTGGTCAGCCAGCCGAGCATTCGACTGAACGATGTCGACAACGTCGGCCACTCTGGCAGGCACTTTACACTGTTTTTCATGGGAGGCCACCACGCCTTCAACTCTCGCAAGAAGCATGTCTATTGGAACGATGAAACAGTCGCGCTCTCTCATGAATTTTTGACTCGCGAGCTGGGCATCAAACCGGAGGAAATTACATACATTCAAGATTTTTGGGAGGGCGGTGGAAATGCTGGCGAGGACTTTGAGGTCAACGTTCGTGGCTTGGAGCTTGCGACGCTCGTCTTCATGCGTTACGCGAAGGAAAATGGGAAATACGCGCCGCTCCCGCTGAACATCGTCGACACGGGCTATGGCATGGAGCGCCTTGCGTGGATATCCCAGGGGACGACGTCGGCTTACGAGGCAGTCTTCGGAGATATCATTGTCGAGTTGATGAAGATTGTCGGATTGGAGCAGCCCCCGACCGATGTCTTGCGGGAAAACTCGAAGCTAGCCGGTTTGATGGACATAGAGACCGGCCGAGACCTGGTGACTTTGAGGAGCAAGGTGGCTGCCCGAGTCGGCCTGAGCATTAATGAACTGGAACGCATGATGGCTCCGCTCGAGGCAGTCTACTCGATAGCTGATCATCTGCGATGTCTCGCGTTCATGTTCGGCGATCGGATAACGCCGAGCAACGTGAAGGAGGGCTATCTCGCGCGGCTCGTGCTGCGCCGCACTTTGAGGTTGATGCGGGAATTGAAACTTGAAAAGCCCCTCAGCGAACTCATGGCTCTTGAATTGGAGTACCTTTATCATCAGTTCCCAGAGTTTCGGGAGCGTGAAAATTATATATTGGAAGTAGTTGGGTTGGAAGAGGAGCGATATCGTGAAACACTTTCGAGAGGAAGCCAACTCATCGAGCGCGTCGCGGCGGGTCTTCGCCAGGAACACAAGGCTTTTCTCCCAAAAGATAAACTCATCGAGCTCTACGATAGCCATGGTCTTCCACCGGAGATAGTGAAGGAGGTCTCGGCCAAGCTAGGCGTAGGTGTCGAAGTTCCTGATGACTTTTACATCCAAGTCGCAAACATGCACAGCCAAGCTAAGCGCGCGCCAACCCCAGCTGCCATCGTTCCAAAGGAGAAACTCAAGCGCGTGCCAAAGACCAAACAATTGTTCTATGAATCACCTTACGCTAAGGAATTTGAGGCCAAGGTCCTCGCTAGCTTCGACGGTTACGTTGTGCTAGATCGCACGGCTTTCTATCCGGAGGGCGGCGGACAACCGAGCGATGTTGGCGCCTTGATGAGCAAAGCCGACAAAGCGAATGTGCTTGATGTTCAAAAAGTCGATGGCGTCATTATACATAAAATAAAGCCAAACGTTTTCAAGGTCGGGCAGAAGGTTCGCGGCGTGGTGAATTGGTTGCGGCGGGAAGCGCTGATGCGCCACCATACAGCCACTCACATCGTTCTAGGGGCTGCCCGCAAGGTGCTCGTCGATCACATTTGGCAGGCGGGCGCGCAGAAGGGCGTAGAGTCGACCCGCCTCGATATCTCGCACTTCAAACGGATATCAGAGGAAGAACTCCGGAAGATAGAGGTGCTGGCGAACCGCGTGGTAATGGAGAATCGCGCGGTCAAATCTGCTTTCATGGATCGCAACCTCGCCGAGAAGAAGTATAGCTTCGATCTCTACCAAGGAGGTATAGTCCCAGGTGAAGATATTCGAGTGGTAGAAATAGAAAAGTGGAACACCCAAGCGTGCGCTGGCACTCACTACACGCGCACAGGCGAAGTGGGCCAGATCAAAATTATTCGGACGGAGCGAATCCAAGATGGCGTCGAACGCCTAGAGTTTGCGGCTGGTGAGGCGGCGGTAAAACTCATACAGAAGCGATGGGAGCAGCTGGCAAAGTCGGCTGAGATACTTAGGACACAGCCCGAGCAGCTGGCGAAGGCGACCAAGGAGCTCTTTGACCGATGGAAGGTAGCGGAGAAGGAGCTCTCAAAGGCGAGGACACATGTAGCTGGGTCGCGTTTGGCCGAGTTCAAGCCGAAGGTCGTTCAAGTGGGGACCGTCAGGGTGGTCAGCGAGGTCATGGAAGGTGTTAGCGTGGACGAGCTCATCAAGATGGCAGATGCTCTTGTCTGTGATGACAAAACAATAGTGGCGATCCTCGGAACTCGGAACGTGACTGCTACGGTGGTGGCGATGGCTGGTGAGATGGCTGTTCAAGCCGGTGTGGACTGTGGCAAGATCATCGCGGCTTCGTCAAGTGTGCTCGGCGGTGGAGGCGGTGGTAGCCCAGAGTTTGGGCAGGGCGGCGGTCCTGATGTGAGGAAGCTGGAGGAAGCCTTGGGGATGGCGCTGAAGATGTGCGAGCAGTCACAGCAGTTGCAAACTAGCGATCGATGAAGATGGTGGTTTTGTGGTTAACTGGCAGCAGATTGACGCGAAATGGCAACAGGCATGGCAAGAGGCGAGGCTTTTCGAGGCGACACCCAGCGGGAAACCAAAGTTTTACATTACAGTGGCTTATCCATACGTTTCCGGCCCGATGCACATAGGCCATGGTCGCACTTATACGGTACCGGACATAATCTCGCGCTACAAACGAATGCGGGGCTATTGTGTCCTTCTTCCAATGGCCTATCACTTCACAGGTACCCCAATAGTCGGGGCGGCGAAGCGCGTTGAGCGTAGGGAGAAACAGTTTGTCGATGTTTTGACCAAGCGCTATGGCATACGCGAAGATGAACTCAAAAAACTTGAGGACCCCCATTACTTTGCGAGTTATTGGGCAAAGACAAGCGATCTCAGCTATAAGAAAGGCATGGAGTGGCTGGGTTACTCGATAGACTGGCGTCGCGAGTTCACCACCGTCGACCCGCAATATAGCAAGTTCATCACGTGGCAGTATCACAAGCTGATGGACGCCGGGCTCATCGTCAAAGGAGCGCATCCCGTCAAGTGGTGTCCACGATGCAAGAATCCTGTGACAGACCACGATTTGCTCGACGGTGAGGGCGTAGACATCGTCGAGTTTACGCTTTTAAAGTACCGCCTTGGCGATTATGTGCTACCGGCCGCGACGCTGAGACCTGAGACAGTTTTCGGAGTGACGAACCTTTGGTTAAATCTCAACGTCGAGTATGTGCTTGTGGATGTTGATGATGAAAAGTGGATTGTCAGCAGAGAAGCCGTAGATAAATTACGTGAGCACGGCCACGAGATAGGCGGAGTTCAAAAGTTTCCCACCCGCGAGCTGATTGGTAAAGAGATCGAGGTGCCGCTCACCCATAAAAAAGTTTTAATTCTACCAGCAAATTTTGTGGATCCAGATAATGCGACCGGCGTAGTTGGTTCGGTTCCAGCCCACGCGCCCTACGACTACATAGCGTTGTGCGAGCTTCAGCAAAAGCCGGAACAGTTGAAAAAATGGGGCATAGACCCAGCAGCCGTACAAAAACTCGAGTCCATTTCACTCATCGAGGTAAGAGGATTCGGAGAGTTCCCCGCAATCGATGTTGTCCAGAGGATGAAGATCAAAGCTCAGAACGATTCAAAGCTTGAGGAAGCGACTTCTGAAGTATATCAAAATGAATTTGCAAAGGGCGTCATGCGAGACTGGGTGCCAAAATATAGTGGAATGCCAGTATCCGAGGCCAAGGCGCAGGTCAGAGATGACATGGTGACGGATGGGGAAGCGGCGGTGATGTACGAATTTTCGGCTAAACCGGTTACATGCAGGTGCGGGACGAAGTGTTGTGTAAAGCTCGTCAAAGATCAGTGGTTTTTGAACTACGCGGATGACGCATGGAAGGAGAAGGCGCGCGCTTGTCTGTCGCAGATGCATTTGGTGCCGCCTGAGACGAGGGCGCAGTTCGAGCACACCATCGATTGGCTCCACGAGTGGCCGTGTACTAGGCAGCGCAGCATGGGAACGCCCGCGCCCTGGGATCAGAGCTGGATTATAGAATCGCTGAGCGACTCCACAATCTACATGGCTTACTACACAATTTCCCACATCCTAAAAACAATCGAGCCAGACAAACTCACAGATGAAGTATTTGATTACACTTTCTTCGGCAAGGGCAATGTGGTAGCTATAGCGCAAGTCACTGGCATAGATAAGCAAACATTGCAAAAGATGCGTCGCGAGTTCGAGTACTGGTACCCGCTCAACTACCGCACGTCCGCGAACGAGTTGATCCCAAACCACTTGACGTTTTTCGTGTTCCATCATGCGATGATATTTCCGCAGAAGCTCTGGCCGAAGGGAATAGTTTCGTTTGGCATCGCCGTGCTCGAGGGTCAAAAGATGTCTTCTTCCAAGGGCAACATCGTGGCGGTAAACGAGGCAGTTAAAAAATATGGTGCAGACGCTGTCAGGCTATATTTGATGTCGACGGTCGAGCCTTGGCAAGATTTTGACTGGCGCGCCAACGAAGCCGACGCGATGCTTCGCCATCTGGAGCGTTTTTACGCGCAGGCCCAGGAGATAATCGCCACGCCGACGCCGGAACGTCCAAGCCTGACTTTGCCCGATAGATGGATGTTGAGCAAGTTGCAGGAGCACGTTCGAGTGGCTACTGAAGCTCTCGATAGATTTGAAACGCGCAAGGCTCTCCAGCACTCGTTTTTCTTCCTCATGCAGGACTTGAAGTGGTACATCAGGCGTGTCGAGCGGGACGAGGCATGCGCGCACGTGCTCAAGCGAGTGCTTGATGTTTGGGTGCGTCTGCTCGCACCGTTCACGCCGCATGTTTGCGAGGAGATCTGGCGTCAGATGGGTAAAAAAGACTTCGTGTCCACCGCAGAATGGCCAAAGGTTGAGGAGAACATGAGAAATAAGAAAGTCGAGCTGGCGGAGAACTACCTCGAATCTGTTGCAGAAGATATAGGAAAAATATTGCGCGTCGTGAAGAAAGAAAGGCCAACGAAAATCTGCTTGTATGTGGCGCAGGACTGGAAGTGGTCGGCATACAAGATGGCACTTGATGCGGCGCGCGCGGGGAAGGTTGATGTCAGGATGCTGCTTCGTGATGTGGAGAAAAAGCTTGGATTGAGGTTACACACGGCGGATCTGGCCAAGTTCTTGCAGGAGGCCATCCAAGATTTCAGGGCGATGTCGGAGGAGCAGCTTGCGGAGCTCGTAGAGGTGGAGCTCGATGAGTATCAAGTGCTTTTTGATGCGACTGGTTTCCTCGCCAAACAATTTGGTGCAGAAGTAAATATTTTCAAGGCGGACGACGCGGCGCGCCACGATCCGCAGAATCGGGCGCTGCTATCGAAACCCACGAGGCCAGCTATCTACGTGGAATGACCAGGTGCATTTTTTGATAGTGAGTATCAAGCTTCGAAATGCAATACGCGATTTACGATATCTGCTAGATCAGGGTTACCCCCGCGATTCTGCGGTCACTTTTGTGGCGAATCATTATCGCCTTGCCTTGGAACAGCGGCACTTGCTCGCGCGCTGCGTTTTTTCGAGACGGGAAGTGACTGGGCTTCGCCGAAAAGCTGTCAAAACTAGCGCGATACGAGGTAAGCGCATGGGGGTCGATGGTTATAATGTGCTCATAACATTGGAGAGTATTTTGACTGGTAAGCAAGTCGTGAAATGCGATGATGGTTACATCCGAGATCTGCGAGCCATCTTCGGTAAGTACAAGCCTTCGCGAGCCACCGATCGTGCGTTGGCGGAGCTGTTGAATTTACTCAAGAAGGCTAGGCTAGGAGAGGTCGTCGTGCTCTTCGACAAACAGGTGAGTCGCAGCGGTGAGTTGGCGGGAGCCACAAGGCGCGGACTCGAAAAATTTGGTTTGAATGGCAACTCGACGGCGGTCGTCGGCGTGGATTTCAAACTTCGTGCCTTCGATGTCGTGGCGAGCAGCGACCGCGCCATCATCTTGCGAGCAAAAGCGGTATGGGATATCCCATCAGAATTGTTGAAACGAAAAAAGGCGAATATCATTGACTTGACGAAAATGACATAGCTATGTCATGCCGTTATTTGATCATGCTTTGGCTTTCTACTTGAAGACACGGGTAAATTTATAGCCCTTATAATCCTTTTTCTAGCAAAACGTGTTCCTCGGCAAATCCGCACTTCTTATAAAATTCAATCGCTTCTCGATTGTCCTTTTCGGTGCTTGCTTCAATTTCGATACAGCCTCTAGACTTCGCTTCGGCAAAAGCGCGCTTGACTAACTCCTTTCCGACACCTACTCTGCGGTAGGATTTAGTGACGATTAATTCATCGATTAGTGCAGATCCGGCTCCATGGAATAATGTGGAGCGGATACACATGGTTAATAAACCGATAATTTTGTTGTTATCTTCGGCAACGAGCACAAAACAATTTGGTGAACTAATTAACTTGGCAAATGTTTTCTGCAAGTCTCGCTCACTAGGCTCATGTGCCAGTTTTACATAATCTTCTAGCTGCCTTATGAGGATGCAAATTTCTTTTTTATCTTCGAGCGTGGCTTTCCTAATTTTCATAGACGCCTCCCCAAATCATATAATAACTCAACTCAGTTTTCTATCTTGGGGTAGCTTTCCAGCTAGCTGACATAGCTATGTCACGCTTTCGACGATTTGTCCAAGCTTCTTGAAATCCGCTTGCAGTTTTTGCTTCGCCTGTGCTCCGTAGAGAGCCGCGGCGGGATGATAAGTAACAAAAAGCTTGAGTTTAACACCTGCGTAGGCGCAGTCGAGTAACGTGCCATGCTCCTTGCTCATAGAAATCTCCTTGCCAAGCAATGCACGTGTGGAAGTCCTACCCAGCGATACTGCCAGCCGTGGTTTTATCATGGCCATCTGTTTTTTGAGGTAGTTTGAAGTGCAGATCTCAATTTCGTCGTCGAGGGGGATGCGGTTTTCTGGGGGCCTACATTTGACCACGTTGGTGATATAGACTTGGCCCCGCTGAAGTCCAGCCGTCTTCAATAGATCGCCGAGAAATTTTCCAGCAGCCCCGCAAAAAGGAACCCCTTTGAGGTCTTCCATGTGCCCAGGCCCCTCCCCCACGAAAACGATTTTCGCATCGCAAGGTCCATCTCCAGGAACAGAGTTTTTCCGAGAACTGTGGAGCCTGCAGAGGGTGCACGTCTTTATCCTTCTCTCGATATCCTCCGTGACCATCCCCGCCTCGAGCGCTCGACCAAGGGCTTGAGCTTCTCATGCACCTGTTCCAATACGACCACATCTTCTTTGCAGTGCTCGACGATCAGCTTCCGCGCCTCGAGGTTGCCACGCTCAGCAAGCCTGAATATGGTCAGGATGTCTTGGCCGTGGAACTCTTTAGACCAATCGATTCCCAAGAACCTAGCCACCGACTCAAGACTGTAGCTGGTCAACATCAAGTTCGCACGGGACCACTCGCAAAGATCGAGCATCGGTAGCTCGGCAAGTCTGTCGAGGTTTACGCCGTGGACGAGGGCCCGCGTTAGCAGGAAGGGAATGTCGAAACCAGAGCCGTACCATGTCACCAGTTCGTCGCAATCCTTCAACTTCTCCTGCAACCACTCCAGCGCTTTGCGCTCCTCCTCTATGGAGTCCGCAAACCTGACTTCCGATGTGGCGCCAGTGAGCAGTCCGATCGCTATCACCCTACCCACATCTGCTTTTTTGGAATTGGTTTCGATGTCCAAGTAAGCCACGACCATTTCACTCACCGATCACGAAGATTGATACCTTACGCCTCCGAGGTCCATCTTGTTCCACGACTAAAAAACTTTGCCACGTGCCGCGAATTATCTGGCTGTCGACTATCGGCAGCACCACCGAGGAGCCGACGAGCGCGGATTTCAAGTGGGCGTGGGCGTTGTCGTCTATACTATCGTGTTGATATCCGCCTCGCGCTGGGACGAGATCGTCGAGTTTGTTTAGAATGTCGTGTTTCAGCCCCTTCTCATCCTCGTTGAGCATGAGCGCGGCCGTCGCGTGGGGGAGCTGAACGACGAGCAGGCCGTTTTTTACGCCCGATTGTGTCGTCGCTGCAAGTACTCGGTCGGTTAGGTCTATAATCTCTCGCCTCTCGCGGCTCGAGAAATCGAGTTCCTTGAACCAGGTTTTTATAGAAATCCCATTTTGATTAAGTTGGCAACGCATAAAAAGAAAAGGGCTTAACCCTTCCAAGCGTAGTTTGGTTGAGAACATGAAAGTCTGGATAGTTATACCCGCTCACGACGAGGAGCGCACGATAGGCGGAGTGCTGGACTCCCTCAAGCGCGAGGGGTGGCGTCAAATTATAGTTGTCGATGATGGCTCTACGGATCGGACGGCGAGCATCGCCCGCGCGGAAGGGGCGGTGGTAGTTGCTCATAAGCGCAACATGGGCCTTGGAGCGGCGCTTCGAACCGGGTTGGCAACGGCTAGGAAAAAAGGCGCGGATTGTGCCGTCACCTTCGATGCAGATGGGCAGCACGATCCGAAATCGGTGCGAAGGCTGGTCAGCGCTTTGAAAGGCAAGGATCTCGTGATAGGCGTGAGGATGCACATAGGCATACCACTTCACAAAAGGTTTGGCAACTTTGTATTGGATTGGATAACTTTTCTTTTTAGCAATGTTTTTATCGATTCGCAGTCGGGCTCAAGGGCTTTCAACCGCAGGGCGCTGGAAAAGATAAAAATTATGAGCAACCGCTATGATGTTTCATCTGAAATAATCATCCAAGCGAAGAAGCGCGGACTGAAAATAGGGCGAACGCGAGCGAAGTGTTTTTACACAAAATATGCGAAGGCCAGGGGAACGACGATAATAAGCGGCATAAGGATATTCGCTGGTTTGGTCAAACTATCGGCGCTAGGTGCTTGGAAATAGTCGAGGAAAATTATAAGGTTATAAAAGCGGAATTAGATGAAGGTGTAAGTTTGAAGACAATGATATTGGCCGGGGGCTTCGGGACACGCATGGGGCCACTCGCCGAGATGCCGAAAGCCATGATAGTTGTCGATGGGAAGACGCTTCTGGACCACTTGATAGAAAAATTTAAGGGCGAGCCGATCATCACCACCAACAGAAAATTTGAGAAATACTTCGAGGGCTACAAAAATGTGCTCATCGAGGAGGCCATGTCAGATAAGGAGAAGCCAGGCGCAGTATCGGCGATAAACAACGCTATCAAAACCCTCAAGATAAACGACGATCTTTTCGTGCTCTGCTCCGACAACTATTTTTCAGCGGATTTTAAGAAATTTTTGGCAGCGTACACGGGGGAGCCGCTTATAGGTGTCTACTACGTCGGCGACAAGCCCGAGTTGAAGTTGCAGGAGCTTGGCACGTCAAGTTTTGAGGGGAGCGATCGCTACCCCCCGCCCAAGAGGAGCTTTTTTATAACAAAGTTTCAGGAGAAATCGTCGAAGCCGTTGAGCAGATACGTGAGCGTCGGAGCGTATATTTTTCCTAAGACGGTTTTTCCAATCCTAGACAAGTACTGCAAAGACAAGAGGAGGGACGACATTGGGAGATTCATCGAGCATCTCTTGGAGTCTGGCGTAAAAATTAGGGGGCATGTATTTTCCGGCGAATGGTATGACATCTCACACAAAAGTTTCTTCCAAGTTTTCAGCGCGGCTAAAATGATGAGGAGCGATGAGAGGTACGTCGTCTGCGACCTCCCGCTTGGCCATCTCGTCCTTTCCACGACGATTTTACACCCAGGCAAGGAGACGCGAGGCCACTCGCATCCGGTGAGCGAGATATACCTCTTCTTGGAGGGCGAGGGCAGGATAGAGGTTGGCGGGGTCAAGAGGAGCGTAGGCAGCAAGGATGTGGTGCCGATCAAGCCGGATGAGTTTCACAGGGTGCGAAACACTTCGAACAAAGATTTGATTTTCATCAGCATCTTCGAGAAATATGCGGACCGGGGCTGATGCTTCGAAGGATAAGCCAATGCGTATCTTGATGCATTTGACTCCTTCCTGCTGGTCGGCTGCGATAGAGCGTAGGCCCCTTCGGCTGTTTCTTCACGCTTTACTCAGAGGCGTCGGTGTGATGAAATTTAGAAAACGGGAACCTTTTCAAACTCAGTAATGGATATTGTTTAGGTGACTGATTGAGGATAGCCATAGTTACGGAGTTTTTCCCGAAGAGCGAGAAGGTCGAGATAAGTGGGGGAGTAGAAGCTAGGGCTTTTCATGTTGCAAAGCAACTTGCCAAGGCACATGATGTCACCGTTATCACCACGAGAGAACACGGGACTAGAAAAAAAGACGAATTTTTGGGATTTGAAGTGCTTCGACTCGGTAGAGCGAGAAGATATTCTCAAAAGGGATCCTTAATTGAGAGGTTGAGTTTCGTGATGGAGGGAGGGAAGATAACTGATAAATTCGATGTCGTTGACGGTTACAATTTTGTTAGCTACCCAATTGCTTGGGAGATTGCTCAAAGAAACAGGATACCATCAATCGCTACTTATCACGAGGTTTGGCTTGGGAAGTGGATTGAAAATATAGGTGTTGAGGGGGTCTTGGGCGAACTATTGGAGCGTTACGTCTTGGGCCGAAAATGGGACAAGTTCATAGCTGTGAGCCGTTTTACCGGTGAGAAACTTAGGGAGAGAAGGATACCCAAGGAGAGGATTGAAGTCATACCAAACGGGATCGAGATATGGGATTATCAAAAGATCAAAGTTGAAAAATACTCTTCGCCAACGATATGTTGCATCTCTCGGTTGGTAGAATACAAGCACGTGGATGACTTCCTCAAAGCCGTCGCGGTCGTCAGGAAAGATATCCCAGACGTCGTTTGCAAGATAATCGGTGGTGGACCGGAAGAGAAGCACCTGAGATCTTTGTCGATGAGACTTGGCCTACAAAAAAATATCGAATTTCTTGGGTTCGTCGAGGAACATAGCAAAGTCACAAGGGTCCTCAAGGCATCACATGTTTTCTGCCTGCCGAGCGTCGTGGAAGGTTTCGGTTTGGTGTTGTTGGAAGCCATGGCGTCTCGGGTTCCTTACGTGGCTAGCGAGATCGAGCCGTTGGTCGAGATAACTGGTCGGAATGGTGGGCTTTTCTTCAAGCCCAGAGATCACAGAGATTTGGCGGCTAAGTTGCTACAAATGCTAAAGGATCGGAACATGCAGAAAAAGTGTGTAAAAGATGGGTCACGACATGTCTTAAATTACGAGTGGAGTTCAATAGTCAAGAGAATTGAAGAGGTCTACAAAAGCTGCCAAAGGTGATGAGAATTCCAATCGTGATAAAAAGTGATTGTTCAAAAAGGGCTAAAACTGGAGTAGATGGAGATCTAGCGATATGCAAATACTGAGTAAACGACCAAAAGTTAGTGTGGTAATGGCAGTCTTTAATGAAGAGGATTGTATAAAAGGCACGATTGAAAGCGTCTTGAATCAAACTTTTGACGATTTCGAATTCATCATAATCAACGATGCTTCAACTGATGGGACTCGAAAAATTCTTGAAGATTACGCTCAAAAAGACAAGAGGATAAAGGTTTTTGTGAATGAAAAAAACATTGGTCCACTGAAGTCCTCAAACCGTGGGATACAATGTTCGAAAGGGGAGTTCATAGCAGCGATGGATGCGGGTGATATTTGCCGGCCCGATAGGTTTGAGAAGCAAGTCAAATTTTTAGATGAAAATAAAAACGTGTACATTGTTGGGTCCTACCAATATTGGATAAACAAGGAGAACAAAATTATCGGGGCCTATCGGTTCCCTGTAACTCCCGAGCAAACTAAAAAGAACCTATTTAGATTTAGTAGTATAGCGGTGTACCCGGCCCTCATGATGAGAAAAGAGCTTTTTGAAAAGACAGGACTATATAACGCCGCATATCCCCCTTCGTATGAGTACGAGCTATATGCTAGAACGATTAAAAACGGCTGGGGAATTGCCAACATTCCCGAATTTTTGATTAGCGTCTTGAGACGGAGCAAAGGGCTCACGGAGAAAAAGATAAGGGCCCCCTTTGTGAATCAAGCTAAAATAAAGGCAGCATATCTCCCCCATATTTTCAATTTCAGAAACTTCATTTACACCATTGGGAGTTTGTTCTTTATTTTACTGCCCGCTGATTTATTAAGAACAGTAGTGATGGTCAGCATCAGACATCAAAAAATTAGGGAAATCTTTTAAAAATTGATTAGGAAAACATCGAGAATGAGTCGAAATAGTTCTCTATTGATAAAAATGGTCTTTTAAGAAAGTCGTTAAAAAGACTTTAAATAAACTCTTTACCTAAAAAGGATGAGGACTACAATGGGAGACCCTAAAGATATCTCAATAGCCTTGGTAAATTTGCCTTCTCCTTTCTTGACGGATGATTTGGTAATCCCTCCCTTGGGGATCATGTACCTTTCATCCTACCTCAAGGCCAAGGGGTTTGAGAATATCAGGATGGTAGATTTGGCTTCCTCGAGGAAAGTCCCTTCCTTGGACGAAGACATCATAGGCATTTCTTCTACTACCCCTTGCTTCCCCGAAGCTCTTAGGGTTTTGAAGAAACTAGGGAAGTATTCAAAAGCCCATTTTGTAATAGGGGGCCCTCACGCTACAGTTTCGCCTATGGAATGCCAAAAGAAAGGATTCAACCAAGTGGTAATAGGTGAAGGCGAGAGGGCTATTCTGAAGATAGTTAACGGGAATAGGGATAGCTTCATCAAAGAACCGTTGATCCCTAATCTAGACAGCATTCCCTTTCCAGACAGAGCAGGCTTCCCTATGGCCAAGTACTCTACTTCCCTTGAAGGGAGGAAGGCTACCACAATGATAACTTCGAGAGGATGCCCTTTCTCCTGTAGTTTCTGTTGTAAAGTATGGGGCAAGGGAATCCGGTTTAGAAGCTATAGGAATGTCCTTGAAGAAGCCGCTTTGCTCAGGGAGATGGGATATGAAGGAATAGCTTTCTATGACGACGAGTTCTTCCTCAATGCCAAGAGAGATATCAAGATTGCATACGGACTCAAGAAACTGGGGTTTATTTGGAGGTGTATCACTAGAGCAGATTTCCTTACTCGACGCAATTTGAAGATTATGAAAGAATGTGGTTGTATCGGCATATCTTTGGGTATAGAGTCTGGTTCCAACCTAATCCTTAAGAATATCAGGAAAGGATTGACTGTCGAGGACGATAAACGGGCCATTGAACGATGCAACGAGCTGAATATCAAAGTTAAAGGGTTCTTCATAGTCGGGCTTCCTGGGGAGAGCACTGAGACTTTGGAAGCTACTAGAAACTTCATCAGAAAAGTAAAGTTAGACGAAGCGCAGTTCGCTGTCTATACTCCTTATCCTGGTTCTGATATCTACGATAACCCCCGTAGCTATGATATTTCTTTTAAAAAAGGGCTGAAGACTTGGTTCGTGGGCAAAAAAGGGGAGTATGCGACCAGCATAAGGACTTCCTCTTTGAACTCGGAACAGATTCTCTCGTTTAGGGACGAACTAGAAAGAGAGTTTCATGGAAAGAAGTAAGATGAGGGCAAGTTCTAAATAAATTGATGCTTGACGCAAAGGTAATTACTTCCACTTTTCTCTGATTATCATAAATGCTTCTGCAGCTTTAAAACCAATTTCGGTACCTCTCTTCATAGCTAGTGTTCTGATGGCTGTTGCAGAACGTGGGTGAGGATACTGCCTTGATTCAGTTTTATAGGCTTTGATGG
>Ga0172364_10002553_pt1 | contig 14493 bp, 11 predicted proteins | sample LakKivSesite10cm_FD_114545 | JGI IMG/M metagenome (GOLD analysis project Ga0172364, IMG submission 114545) | Sediment microbial communities from Lake Kivu, Rwanda - Sediment site 10cm | ecosystem: Environmental > Aquatic > Freshwater > Lake > Sediment | place: Rwanda: Western Province, Lake... | reverse complement strand
GGTTTAGGCCTGGTTACCAATGAGGACTTATCTAGTCTCACGCCCTTAGAGATGTGGTTGGATATTCCTGATTATCGCGAACCATTTTATACCCGCGGAGAGGTAGTCTGGTCAGAGCCTTCAACTGATATTAATCAATACCGCGTAGGTGTGCAACTGGAAAAAGCAGAACTTATGGGTTTGGCACGCGTATTATGGATTAAGAAATAAATGAATAAATATTTAAAAATTTTAGGCGATGGCCAGATTTGGGATGTAAAAGGAATATTATCCCAGGCTTCGCAAAAGACTTTTGAAGATTTATTTAGCGGCCGGGCATTAGCCCAAATGGCCCGTCAGAGAAAGATTTTTTCTGCATTTAAAGAAAAAGGCAAAATTACTGGTCTTTCTGTAACCAAGGCTTTATTAAGCAATAATAAGCAAGCCAAAGAGACAGCAAAGGTTCTTCTGGAAGATTTAGCTAAAAACGCTGTCAGAGGAATCGCGGTTTTAAACACAGGTAGAGGATTTAAAAAGAATTGGTCGAATCAGGAAAGAAACTACTGGAGGAATCTCGATTTTATTATAATCGGAGGCGGAGTTTCTGAAGGATTAACCGGTAGGATTTTAGTTAGTTTAATAAAAAAATATTTATCACAAGAAGTACTCTCTGATATTAAGGTCTCTCAGGCTAAATTCCCCGGCAAAGAAGCAGGATTTTTAGGTGCGGTAATTAATATTATTAAGGAAATATGTAATCAGGCAAAGATAAAGGGGATGGAAGTAATCAGCGCTATCGGCTTAGATTTAGGAAGAGAGGAAATCGGCGTAGGGTTATTAGCTATAAATGCAAATGAGATGAGGATTTTAAAACAAGAGAAGCATTATTGGCTTTTTAAATATGCAGTTAAAACTCCCTACAGGAGTTATCTTAAGAATTTTCTAGATTCCCGTCGCGATTACACCATAAATGAGCGTAAATTAGGTGAGCGCATCAGGAGAGCGATTTTAGAACAGATAGCAGATTTAATAATCCAGGCACAGAATAAAACGCGTAAAATTGGTCTGGCCTGTTCCGAGAATATCGGAGTGGCTGTCCCGGGTTCGGTGTCTTGCGATGGCTACATTATTGACTCTACTGATTACCTACCTTTTTTTAGAAAACAGGATGGATTTAATTTTGCAAAGAGTTTAGAGGAATCCTTGCTTAAAAGCGGCAGGGGGGATTATCGTATCCATATTATAAACGATGGTATTGCCGCGGGTATTGCCAATATATATTTTGATTTACCCCGCACCTGTAAATCTGTGGTGCGGGGTTTATCTAAGGCCAAACGCGGTAAATTTGCCTACCTGGGAGTAGGTTCAGGATTGGGCGGTTGCGTGGGGGTGATAAATACAATATGAAAAAAAATAGCTTATCCATTAGTCTGATTATTCCGCAATACCAGAATATGTTTTCCACCTTTTATACCTTAGAAATTATTAAAGAGGTAAGTAGGGCAGCAATAGATTTTGATGTGGATTTATTGATTGAGACCTCATGGAAAACCTCACCTGGTTCAGGCATACTCTTTGCTGATGTGATAAATAATGAAGAGTGGATAAAAAGAGCAAGAAAAGAAAAAATACCGTATTTGCTCCTTAATTACTATACCTTAGATTCAAAAGATAATTGTATTGGTATTGATAATGAAAAGGCCAGTATAGAAGCCATAAATTATCTGATTCAGGCAGGGCATAGCCGCATCGCTACTATCACGGGTAAATTAAATGCTCAAGCCGGCATACAGAGGTTGGCGGGTTTTAAAAAAGCCCTTAAAGCAAAGAAGATAGATTTAGATAAGCGGTATATTATCAGGGGTCTTTGGACAAAGGAGTCAGGTAGAGGGGCAATGCAAAAGTTACTTTCGCTTAAAAAGCCGCCGAGTGCGGTTTTTGTGGCAGGAGATGAGATGGCTCTTGGCGCAATGGAGGCAACGAAAGAAGCAGGTTTAAGAATTCCCGCGGATATTTCTTTTGTGGGATTTGATAATATTCCCGAGGCCCAGTTACCAGAAATTTCCCTGACCACAGTAGAACAACCCTTTTCTGATTTAGCTAAGCTCGGTATGAAAAATCTAATTCGGGCTATTAAGGATAAACCTAAGCAACCTCTCAAAATTCTTTTAGATAACACTAGATTAATTGAGAGAGGATCAGTAAAGAAGTTATAAGCTTCTTTTAGGTAGACAGAAGGGTATACAGGAGGGCGAGTAAATGCTAAGGGTAGGCATAATTGGTTGCGGCAAGATTACTGAAAGAGCGAGTTTACCAAATTTACTAAACTATAAAGATAAAACTAAAGTTATATGTTTATGCGATATGATAAAAAGTAAGGCTGAAAACTTAAGTAAAAAATTTGAATTGGTAGATACAGATATTATTACTGATTGGCAGAAATTAGTAAAAAGAAAAGATATAGATGCGGTCTTTGTAAATAGTCCTAATTACTTACATGAAGAGATGACAATACGTGCTGCAGCTAACAAAAAGCATGTATTGGTAGAAAAACCCATTACGATTTCAGTTAAAGCTGCGGATAATATGGTTCGGGCAGCGCAAAGGGCAGGGGTCTTGTTAATGGTTGAGCAAACACATAGATTTGATCCTATCCATCAGGCAGCAAAGAAGGTTATTGATTCAGGTATCCTGGGTAAGATTCATAATATTCGTGGCCGGATAGGTCATGCCGGGCCAGAATACTGGTCAGAGGGCAAGGCAGGTTGGTTTTACGATAAAAAGAAATCAGGTGGCGGATGCATGGTGGACATTGGTGTGCATATTGCGGATTTGGTGCGTTGGTTTAAAGGAAAGAGAGTAATTGAGGTCCTTGCCAAGGTCCAGACCTTGGAGAAAAAACTACCGGTGGAGGATAACGCCACTGTACTTTTAAAATTTGCGGATGGAACAAAAGGAGAATTTGAGTGTAGCTGGACAACCCGACCCTATGAGGTCTTAACTTATGTTTATGGAGAAAAAGGCAAGATGACCACGAGTATCGGTAGCAAACAACCGCTGGTAGTAACACTTGCCAAAACCGATAAGGGTGAGGATCCCAACTGTATCTTGAAAGAAAAGCATCCTCGGATTGGTCCAGGTAATGCATGGAAGAACGCCGTGCATTATTTTATTGATTGTGTGATTGAGGGAAAGAAACCTTTTGTTTCTGGTGAGGAAGGAAGAGAGACCATCAAAGTAATCTTGGCTGCTTATGAGTCAGATAAGCAGGGTAAGTGGGTTAAGATAAAGTGAGAAGGGAAGATAAGCTATGAAGTTGGGACTATGTACCTGGTCATACCACAAGTCATTAGAAGCGGGTAAGTTGGATTTCATTAAACTCCTAGAGGTGTCTGCCAAGGATCTTAAAGTAGGCGGGATAGATATCATTGCCGACCACCTGCCCAAGACAGACAAGAAATCTTTGATTAGCTATAAGAAAATGGCCACGGATTTGCAGCTAACTATCGCCTGTCTTTCTCCGGGAAACAACTTTGGAAAACCCAGCCTAAAAGAAAGAAAAGATGAGGTAGAGGCAATTAAGAAGTGGCTTGAGGTAGGTTATATTTTGGGAGCACCAGTGTTAAGAATATTCTCAGGTTGGCCCTTGCCTTATGAGGATAGAGAAAAACTTTGGCCGGCGATGGTGGATTGCATTAAAGAATGTGAGAAATTTGCCAAAGAAACAGGGATAGTCTTGGCAATTGAACCACACAATAACGGCGGTTTTCTTCCTACCGCTGTAGATACATTAAGGCTGATAGAACAGATAAATTCAGAGTGGGTAAAGATAAACCTGGATACAGGTAATTACCATGACCCGGATATTTATAAGGCCATTGAGGATACCATTGCCTATGCCTCGCACATCCATGCCAAGTGCCACCATATCAGCGATGATGGCAGGGAGTTAGAGTTTGATTACGATAAGATTTTTACCATATTAAAAAAATCCGGATACCGCGGATTCTTGTCTCTGGAATTTGAAGGCCAGGATTTACACCAACAGGATGAATTATTGTATATTCCCAAGGCCATCCAGATGCTAAAAAGATATGCGCAAAAATACGCCCTCTAAAAAAATTTAGCCAGAGAACTAATCGAAATGAAAAAAATAATTTTAAGTTTACTGTTTTTGTTTTGCTTCACAAATATTAATTGTATGGCGCAGGATAATCAGCCTGTCTACCTGAAGGTAGATTCAGCCACGGTTTCTTCCTTCGATGGTACGCCAGATTGGGCACCACCACCTAATGCAAGAGCAACTATTGACGGTAATCTGCTTACCAGATGGGCATCTAATTATACGGATAACCAGTGGATAAGCTTTGATTTTGGTAGCCCCAAGGTTTTAAGTAAAATTATACTTGTCTGGGAGGCAGCGTATGCAACGGATTACGATATCCTGGTTTCCGACGATAATCAGAACTGGCGGGTGGTTAAGTCTTTAAAAGAGAGACGCGGCGGTACAGAGGAGATAGAGCTTGCTGCGGTCAAAACAAGATTCGTGAAAATCTTAGGAATCAGAAGGGCTATGGAATTCGGTATCTCTTTATGGGAAACATTGTTCTTTGGCCCTGCCCAGGACAATCTCCAGGATAAACCTTTATCCGAAGTTTATCCCCGCTTAGCAGAGGAGTTAGCTGGTAAAGAGACAGCCGCAAGAGAAGCAGAAAAGCCCCTGCCCTCACCAGGTATTTTAACGCCTCAAGAATTTCAGAAGGGTGTAGTGTATACTTCCTGGGGTAAGACAGAGTTGAATTCCTCTGCTTCTGACCAGACGCTGGAGTATCTAAGTAAATTAGGTGTACGCAACTTATCAATTATGGTTATTTGGGTTCAAGATACTAATAAGGAAAAAACCATTTATGCTGACCCTAAGGATACGCCTGAGGATAAGGCCCTAATCCATGCGGTAAATAAAGCCCATTCCTTGGGAATGAAAGTAATGCTGAAACCCCATGTGGATATTAAAACAGGTCAGTGGCGGGGAGATATTATTCCTTCCCAGGAGTGGTTTGACAGTTATAAAGATTTTCTTGTGTATTATGCTAAGTTAGCGAACCTTTGCAATGTCGAATCCATTTGTATAGGTACGGAATTAGTGAATACTACCACTTCAAATTGGCAAAGTGTTTGGGAGGAGATTATCAAAGAAATAAGAGGCGTTTTCTCTAGGGCTCTGGTGTATGGCGCAAACTGGGATGAATATAAAACAGTTGGTTTCTGGAATAGGTTAGATTTTATTGGTATCGATGCTTATTTTCCTTTGACCGACAGGAAGGATCCTACAAAAGAAGAATTGGTGAGTGCCTGGAAAGGCCACGCTGAGGAGATTAATAAATGGCTTAAAGAAAACCAGATAAATAAACCGGTGATATTTACTGAAATTGGTTACTGTAGCGCAGCTGGAACAAATATCCAGCCCTGGAATGTTCTTTCTAATCTATCTGAAAAATTCATAGATCAACAAGAACAAGCAGATGCATTAGATGCGATGTTAGCAGTTTGTTCTACTTATCCCTGGTTTAAAGGTCTTTATTGGTGGAATTATTTCCCTCAGGAGAGATGGTCGCCATTAGGTTATACCATCAGGGGCAAAAAAGCTGAGGAAGTATTTTCTCGTTGGTTAAAGAAATTATAGGTGGAGGTAGAAAGGAGGTAGTCACAAAAAGCACAAAATAAATTTTAAAAAATATTTAACACTATAAAAAGGAGGAAATTAAAATGAAGCGAAAGATCTGTTTATTATTAGCGGTAGGTTTATTTTTCGTCGCTAATCTAGGATTCTGTCAAGAAAAGGCAGCCAGTGCAGGAAGGCTTATCTTTGGATTTGAGGAAAAAGTCCCCAGCTGGGGGATTCCGGATTGGTGTTTTGAGAAAGAGGAGTACGTAGGTGAAAGTGTGGCTGTCTCCACAAAGTTTGTCAAAGAAGGTCAATCCTCTTTAGAAATAATGGTTAATTTCCCGGGCGCAAAATGGACAGCTGCATATCTGGAGGTGGAGCAATATTTTGATTGGACAGCCTATAAAACTTTATCTATGGATGTATATTTACCTAAAGAGGCTCCTTTTGGTTTGCGGGCCAGGCTTATTTTGACAGTGGGTCAGGATTGGACCTGGACGGAGATGAGCAGTTTAGCCAAATTGGTTCCTGGTGAGTGGACAACTATAAGCGCTAGTCTTATCCCAGGAAGCACTGATTGGAGAAGGACACAGGTTACGGATGAATTCCGCGCTGATGTGCGCAAATTAGGATTAAGGATTGAGTCAAACATGCGGCCAGCCTATAGCGGCCCTATATACATTGATAATGTAAGACTAGAATAATATTTGTCTGCCGATCAAATTACCCTAAGGGAATTAAAGAATAAAATTTAAGCCCAAAAAATTTAAGCCCAAAATGGCTTAAGTTAAAAGGAGGTTTTATGTTCAGGAGGATAGCTTTTTATTTTTCTATGGCAGCAGCGCTTATCGTTGGTGTTACTTTAGCTTTACTAGCCAGTAGTGTTTTTTTAAAGAAACCAGTTAAGCCAGTAGTTACTCCGCAAGCCGTGGTAGAGAAACCACCCATAGTAGAAAAGAAGGTTTCCTCGCTACCAGTTGAGGAACGCCCTACAATAGAGGAGAAAGCTCCTGTAACAACCGAAGTACCTCCGGCAGAAAAAGAGAAGGCTTTAAAACCCGAATTCCATAAGGGGATGGCTTATGTTGCCTGGACGGAAAGTGGATATAGCAATGTCAATTCAGTTAAAGCTATGGAGCAGATGTCTTCTTTAGGAGTAGAATGGGTTGGTCTTTTAGCAACTTGGTATCAGGATAAATATAATTCCACCAAAATTTATCCCCAGATGGATAAAAGCCCCTCTGATGAGAGTTTAATTTTTGCCATACGTAAACTTCATGAATTAAAATTAAAGGTAATGCTCAAACCTCATTTGGACCTTCTTATAAGTGAGGGTAAATGGCGAGGAGAAATTGGATGTGATAATCCTGGTGACTGGCAAGCCTGGTTTGACAGTTACACTGCTTTTATCCTTCATTATGCAGACATAGCTACAAAGGAAAATGTAGAACTGCTCTGTATTGGAACAGAGCTTAGTAATGCCACTGTTAGTCAGCCTGAGCACTGGAGAGATTTAATAAGAAAGGTGAGGGAAGTTTATAAAGGGCAATTAACCTATGCAGCAAATTGGGATAATGAATTTAGCCAAATTACATTCTGGGATGCATTAGATTATGCAGGAATCGACCCTTATTTTCCTATGGTTTGCTCTTACAAGCCTAATGTAGAGCAACTAAAGAGCGTCTGGGCGGATTGGCTAAAGGATATCGAACCCTGGCAGAGAAAAATAGATAAGCCAGTTATTTTTACTGAGATTGGATATAAAAGTTGTACGGATGCTTTTGACGAACCTTGGCAACAGAACTGCAGGGGCGAGTTAGACTTAGAGGCACAGGCTAATGGTTACGAGGCGTTATTAGAGAGCTTCTGGGATAAACCTTGGTTTTATGGAGTATACTGGTGGTGTTGGGGCGTCAATCCCAGGATGGGCGGAGAATTAAACCGCGGTTTTACTCCCCAGAATAAGCCGGCACAAAACGTGATTAAAGACTGGTATAGTAAACCAATTTCTCAAAGAGCCTATTAATTATGGATTGCGGATATAATGAAGAACGAACCTTTTGTTACTATTATTAATCCCGTACGTAATATTGACCGGACCATTGAGAAGAATCTTCGGTATTTAGTGGAATTAGATTATCCCAAAGAAAGGATGGAGATTATCTTTGCGGATGGCGGAAGTAACGACCGCACTGTAAAGATAATCAAGGATTGGCAAAAAAAGTTCCCTTTTATAAAACTCATTGAAGTTGTAAATTCTAAGTCACCCGGCCAAGCACGAAATGCGGCTTTAAAAGTAGCTCAGGGAGACTACGTATTATTTACCGACGGTGACTGCGCCCCCCGCAAGGATTGGGTAAGAAAAATACTAGAGCCATTCTTTAGAGATAGTTCCATAGGTATGGTAGGAGGCGAGATCCTCACGCTTCGCACTGACCATAACAACGATGTAGAAAGTTACTGCGAACAGACTAAATTTCTCTTTGTCGGCGGCAGATGCAGAGTAACCAAAGAGGGTTATTACCCGGATATAAAAAAAGATTTGCCCCATGAGGTCAATGGTAATATCCATTCACCTTTTTTTGCTACTGCCAATGCCGCAGTAAGCAAAGTTGCCTTGGATAAAATTGGACGCGAATTTTGGCATGAGATAACCAACGAAGACGTAGATTTTTCTATCCGTATAATAAAAAGCGGTTTTAAACTCTATTTTGTTCCCTTTGCTATTGTAGAACATATGCATAGAGTTACCTTGAAAGATTATTGTCGCCAACTTTATGGCTATGGCTTTGGACACTCCTTGCCTGTAAAGGCACACGCTAAGAATATCTTTGAGATATGTCTACAGTATTTTGGCTATATCTATATACCTATACCTTTTCCTAGAAAAGGCATGCTTTACATTGGGAATTTCCATCTGATGCATATTTTTGGCGGCCTATTTTTAATTCGGCTCATTGCCAGCTTCTTTCTTCCTTTTTTATTTAATAGCGTACTTTTTTTATTGGGGTTCCTTTTTCTGGTATTTACGGGATTATATTTTTGGCCTATACTTAGTCTTAAGCCCCGGAGCAAATTCCTACGTTGGGCCAAGATCAGATACATCTCCAATTGGGCTTTGATGCGCGGTGGATTTAAAGGGATGAGACAATGGGGAGTGTTTTATCTGGAATCGAGTTGGTAATAAAATGAGCACTAAACTTACGAGCACGATAGTGCGAGTAAGTTTATGTACGAATTGTACCCTTGACATTTTTTGATTACCTTATGACTTGAAAATGTCAAGGGTCAAATTCAGACAGAGACTTACGTTCGCTAATGCTCCGTAAGTCTCGTCTTCATTTGACAAATAGTTCTGAAAGTGCTATACTTCCAACTATTCACGTAGAGTCTAATGGATAGATATACTAACATTGCGCACAAAGCCTGCCTGCTGGCAGGCAAGAAAGGAAACCCAACATGAAAACAAACAAGTACCCTATATGCAAGCGGTATGAAGGAAACCCTATCTTGACAGGTAAGGATTTCCCTGCTGAGGCGGATATTAAAAATGTTTTTAATTCCGGCATCGTGAAATACAAAGGTATTTATATGATGGTTTGCCGGGTGGAGAATTCCGCTTTGTTTGACCAGTTTTGGGTTGCGGAAAGCAAGGACGGTTATCATTTTAAGCCGCGTACATCGCCGATAGATATGCCTTATGATGATCCGGAGTTTAAGGAGTATGCCGGCAGCATGATTTATGACCCGCGCGTGACAAAAATCGGGGATGCGTGTTATATAGTCCATGCCGCGCACTCTGGCCACACCTGCCGGCTGAGTCTGGTAAAGACAGCGGACTTTAAGAAATTTCAATGGATGGGGTTTATTTCTGAAACAGATAACCGTAATGGCGTGCTTTTTCCGGAGAAAATCAACGGATTGTATGCGCGCCTTGACCGGCCCAATACCGGAGCTGATACCGGGGATATCTGGGTGTCTTATTCTCCGGATTTAATCTTTTGGGGAAAGAGTAGATGTGTGTTCAGAAACTGGCAGGGGATTCGCTGGGCCTGGGCAAAAATCGGGCCAGGAGCTGTTCCGATTAAAACACCCGAAGGGTGGTTAACTATTTTTCACGGAGTACGTTGGCAGAGCAAAGCGCATTATGTTTATCAATTGGGTGTTTGTCTCTTGGATTTAAAGGATCCAGCGAAAGTCAAGTCTATAGCTGAAGAGGCAATATTGGTTCCCGAGGAGCAATACGAACTTGTGGGGCAAACTCCCAGCGTGGTCTTTACTTGCGGGGCTGTGGCAGAGGATAATAGCGAGGTTAAAATTTATTATGGCGGCGCTGATTCGGTTCAATGCCTGGCTACCACAACTATAGAGCGGCTTATCGAGGCATGTTATGAAGGAAAGAGATATCACCGTCGGAGGCTTTAAGTCAAATGAAGGCTAAACTTACGTGAGTAAGTTTATGCCTGAATTTCATCCTTGACAATTTTTTCGATTACACTAATTTTGAAATCAGCCGTTATTTCAAAAATTGTCAAGGGTTTAATTCGCAGACGCTTGATAGACACGTAACATAACCGACGCTATAATTTATGTCGCTCCTTCGGAGCTGCCGTAAATTATCTGCTCATTAAAGGAGGAAACGCAATGCAAGAAGCCAATGTGGTTAGTGGGAAGAAACCCCTGCGTGATCGTCTTCCTATTCCTACCAAGATGTTCTATAGTCTTGGCACAGCAGTTGATATGTGGGGTCTCTGGTTGTACCCGGCTGTTGCTTTTGCGGTTTTTAACTTGTATTTGGGCGTTCAACCGTGGCTGGTGGGTTTGGCAATTACAGCAAACCGGATCTGGGATGCCATTGCTGACCCTGTGATGGGGTGGCTCTCCGATAATTTGCGTTCCAAACACGGCCGCCGCAGGCCTTTTATTTTGCTCGCCGGTATTATAAGCGGACTGGGTCTGCCGGTTTTGTTTTTGGTGTCGCCCTCTTGGGCAGATATAAAGTTTCTCGGCGTGTCTGTGGTCTTTTGGTACATGATAGTCTCTACGATGATCTATATGCCTATAGTCAGCGCTTTTACCGTACCCTACTACAGTTTGGGCGCGGAAATGACGCCTGATTATGAAGAGCGCACTTCCATCATGTCCTATCGCAGCGTAGCCCAGAAGATTTCAGAGTTGGGTAATTTTTATGCCTTGCGGTTTACCAACTTGGCCTGGTTTCTTATTCCGGGAACAGCACAAAAGAATACTCTTCTAGGAATGCGGGTGTACACATCAATATTGGGTCTAGCCATGGCTATTTTTGCCATAACCATTTTCTTTAGAGTTAAAGAACGCTACTATGAGAAAGTGGTGGTGAAGGTTACTAAGAAGATTTCCATCTTGAGTGGCTTGGGTGAGACTCTTAGGTGTCATCCCTTCCGTCAGATGATGGTTATGGGCGGCGCTTTTACTTTGGGCACGAGCATGGTGGGTTCACTTGGTTACTACACCACGGTTTTTTATGTATCCGGCGGCGACAGAATTATCGGAGATAATTGGCAGTTTTGGATGGGCGTGGCTTTTATGCTGGGTGGCCTTATAGGGGTTCCGTTGCATGCGGCTCTGTCGCATCGTATCGGCAAACGTGAGGCAGCAGTGGTAGCCTGTCTCGTAGGTATATGTGGTTACGGCGGTTCCTGGTTCTTGTATACGCCGGCGATTCGGTGGTTGCAAACAATCTCGTCGGGCCTGATGGGAATGGCCGCGGCTTCTTTATGGATGCTGCATAGTTCCATCGGTGCCGACATTATTGACTACGATGAGCTCAATACAGGGATAAGAAGGGAAGGATCTTTTACTGCCTGTGCTTCCTACATTCTTAAACTGGGAAATTCATTAGGATATTATTTTTCTGGTCTTATTTTGACATGGGCGGGTTTCACCTGGAAACTTAAGGTGCAGGCGCCCCAGACCATATTCTGGATTCGCGTAAGTCTGGCTTCTTTGCCAGTCGTGGGCCTGATCGTCGCTATTATTTTTGTTTTGCGCGTGTCGTTGACAAAACAAAAAACCGAGGAAATCCGAAGGCAACTCGAAGAGCGCAGAGGCACCGTGTAAGTAACTCTACTAAAAAGGCGTCACCCTTCAATACTTACTGGTACAAGGGAATATCCTTAGCTCAAGTATATAAATGAGTTGGGGTTATAGATTTTTGATTACCACTGACGGGATAAGGTAATAATTTAAAAATTGTAGAGTATTTTCGCAAAGACCTCTGAGGCAGCACTAGCATTTTTACCCATAAAGGTTTCCCCATATCCCAATTCGAGGTCGAGTTTATCTTCTGTATTAAAGGGCGGATTAATCCATTTTTTTAGAGTAAAGAGGATGCTAGCAACCCATGTAGTATAATCTTCTATTCTGCCGGTGTCGTCTATGCTTTCTACGCCATCCAAAGCAGTCTTAAATAATAATCTGTCTAAAGGTTGATATCCAAATTCGAAAAAATAAGGTATAGTATCAGCTGGTTCTTCATATCTCCATCTATATCCTAAGTCAGCCCTAAGGTAAAATAAAGAGCCAAAGGATTTAGCAGATAGAAGCATTATCTCTTGATCGATTTGTCCGTTGCCTAACGAAGGTGAATCGTTTTCATCATATCCGGCGGGAAACTTTCCAGCCAATTGTAGACTGAGGACTAGAGGTTTATCCAGAAAGCGATATTTTCCGCCCGCCCAAATATCTGCCAGTCCTCTAGTTCTGTGTTTTCCGTAGTCGTTTTTCCAATAAGCCTCTTTATATGGGATATGGACCCATAAACTTAGGTTGTCAAAAGCGCCATAGTCTATTTTTAATTCCGTATCTATTTCGCTACCTTTACCATTATCTGCCCATCTTTTCTTTTTACCTTTACTATCAAACTGAGAATTATGGTAGTAATATTTTATGTATGATTCTAATAGCCAGTGTCCTTTTGGTAGTCCCCATGCGCCGCCGATAAAAGGAAATCTTTCTTCTATCGAAACCTTGGCTTTTTCTTCTGGCATGACTTTTTCAACAACTTTTTCTTTAGGCTGTGGTGCAGGAGTCGAGATTTTTGGTTTTACTTTTTTCTCTGCTTCTTCCAAAGCAGCAAGCATTGCCTTGTCTTTTTCAGATGTAATTTTTGCTTCACATAACTTGAGGAGGTTTTTAGCTTGTTTGTGTTGGGGATTTAATATAAGACATTCCTGGAATTCCTGCTTTGCCTCAGCGTATCTTCCTTGTTTAAGCAAAGATTCTCCAAAGGAAAATAGCACCTCCGCGGATAAATCGTAATCTTTAGCAGGAAGCAAGGGAGTAAAAATGAGACTTAGCAATACAACTATCAGAGAAATTTTATAAATTTTCATAAAAAAGATTTTAACATAAATTTTTTGTAACATCAACATATTTTTAACCTTCTAAATTAGGATTATATAGCCCTTATATTCAGGATCTGTTGTTTATTTACTTAATGGAAGGACTCCTGTTTCTTAGAGTAGCCCCTAATCTTCGGACGGGTTAAAAATACTTGACTTATATTACCTTTGGTAGTATAAAATTAATAGGTATGAGTTAATAAAGTCCTCGGTTATTTCTTAAAATAGTATTAATAACTGATAGTAAAGAAGTTATAGAGTGAACGAAGAAAGGGTAGGTTTGAATAAATGCGACCCATAGAATTCGAGAGAGAGGAACTTACAGAAAAAGAAAAACGCAGTATTGAGATTATGGAGATTTTAAGGCGACGTGGTCCGATCAGCCGGCCGGATATCTCTAAAGAGATGGGCATAAACGTAGTAACTATCTCTAATTACCTTGATGATTTCATAAAACATAATCTAGTCCAAGAGAAAGAGCTGGATGTCTCTGAAGGTGGTAGACCGCCAGCCCTTTTGGATTTAAACCCTGAAGGCGGCTATATAATTGGCGTGGGCTTAAATCTTGCGAATATGGTAGGCCTTTTGATAGACTTAAAAAATAATATTGTGCTTAAGACTCAGATTGATCGACCGGGTGCCTCAGCGCAGGAGATTTGTGAATGCGTATTAAATATAATCCGGGAGATAATCCGGCGTTCTAAAGATTATATCAAGAGTATAAAAGGTATTGGTGTGGGTATTGCGGGTATTATTGATAAGAAGAACGGTACTATTCGCTGGCCAGAAAGAGTAAGTTATAATTATACCAATTATGTCTCAATAAACTTGCCCCTAAAGGAATTGATTGAAAAGGAATTTGGTTTACCGGTGATTATTGAAAATGATGCCACCGCTGCCTGTTTTGGCGAGCATTGGTTACAACTAGACCCGAGTCTGAAAAATATTATATATATGTTTTCTGGAGTAGGTAGTGGCATAATGATTCACGGACAGCTTTATACCGGCAGCCGGGGTTGCGCAGGAGAACCTTCTATTTATAATTATAAAGAAGAGCAGTTATTTAATTGTACTTTGGGTAATCCGTGTTTCTTAAAACGCTGGGAAACGGATTTAGGGATTGTCAATGATGTAAAATCAATGTTGGCTAAAGATAAAACCCAAGCCCGAGAATTTTTTAAACTAACTGCAAGCAACCCAAATAATCTAGATTTAAAGAGCGTATTTATCGCTAATAGGGCAGGTAGCGCTGTTGCCCGTTCTGCGCTGGATAGGGCAGCTAAAAGATTGGGAATAAGAATTGCCTATATTGTAAATTTATTAAATCCAGAGGTAGTGGTGATCGGCGGTGGTTTTGAGGAAGCAGGTGAGGGGTTCTTAAATAGAGTGAATTTGACGGTAAAGGAATGGGCCTTTAGAGAGGTAACCGAAGATTTAAAGATTATTTATTCTCAGTTAAGAGAAAAT
>Ga0172364_10002550_pt1 | contig 14500 bp, 10 predicted proteins | sample LakKivSesite10cm_FD_114545 | JGI IMG/M metagenome (GOLD analysis project Ga0172364, IMG submission 114545) | Sediment microbial communities from Lake Kivu, Rwanda - Sediment site 10cm | ecosystem: Environmental > Aquatic > Freshwater > Lake > Sediment | place: Rwanda: Western Province, Lake... | reverse complement strand
CTATTCTCTCAGAAAAGTCTGGGTTCTCAAAAACTGTTTTAACAAGGGTCTCTGAAGGTGTCTCCGAGAACAGCCATGCAGTATATGATGCCTCAACAACATGATAAGACAAACCTTCTTGAATAACACACTTTCGATTTGAAACTATTCGTTTGAAGGAAGAGGGATGAATATCTCTAGCGCATAAAAAGCTATTGTACTTATCATTAGTTTCAACCCAGTCTTCGCTTTCAGAAGTTCTCCAACCGCGAACCCTACATACATCCTTAAATTTTCTAAGAATCTCCCAAACTCTAGGCATTTTCATCTTTTCATCGCAACCCTTTTTTCTGTTAGAATCTTCTAGAACAATATTCTAGTACTCAACCATAAATTTAAACTTATTTGTCAGTTTATCCGCAAAAATGTAGGATAAATATCCTCTTTATTGAAAGTTTGTAGGCAATAAAGGTTTTTAGCTACAAATTTACGGCAAGCCGAAGTAAAACTTTGACGAGAAAACAGAGGAATTTCTACATTTTTCCGACAGTAAACAATAAATTTAAACGCAAATCTCTTCATATTGAAAAAGGAGAAACAACATTGAAACTCAAAAACAATGCTTTAGATGATACAGATTATAAAATTTTAGCTGCATTACAAGAAGATTCTAGGCAGACTTACACGGCCATAGGTAAACATTTGGGAATAGCCCACTCAACAGTTTACGACAGAATAAAAAGAATGGAGCAGAATGGAATAATCAAAAAATATACAGCCTTGATAGATGTGGAAAAGGCTGGAACTAAAAACATAACAGCCATAATGACAATCTACACAGACCCAAAAGAAAGCGAAAGGGTCGCAGAAAAACTATGCAACTCACCAGAAATATTAGAAGTCTACACATCGCTTTCAGAGGAACTCCTGATAATGGCAAAGGTTGTTGCAGAGAATCAGGAAAGCCTACACGCCTTTATTGCCAATCATGTTGCACCATTACCAGGAGTCTTGAGAATTCGCACTTCGATTGTTACTAAAAAGTTTAAAGAAACCCAATTTTTAATTCTTAATGATCCTAAAAAGGTTACATTTATAAAAGGAACATGCAATAAAGTAGGAGAGAACAGTCAATGAGAGAAAATATTTCAAAAATCTTGAAAACCCTTCCAAGAGAAAAAGCATTCTACTTCTTCACTTCTATTGGAAATTATACGGGGGAAAGTGCTTCTTCTCTGAAAGAGTTTTTGGAAAAGATAAATGGAGTAAATGTGAAATCCTTGGAATTCCATCTGTACCGTGGAGATTTTGAGAAGTGGGTAGCTGAAGTTTTAGAAGACAAGGAACTAGCAGAAGAATTCAGGAGGGTACAGAAAATCAGTCTAGCGGGTGATGCGCTTCGTAATAAACTATACGCAACTGTTTCAAGACATTATGGTAATTTGATAAACCGAGCTACGTTTGCAATATAAATCAGGGAAGCTCTTTCGAAATTGTAAAATGTAGTTTGCAAAGCTGCGATGGCCTTTGCTTCTGCCATAAGATCGGAGATTCTTAGGTTGCCAGCAGATAGCGGATAAAACTTCATCTCGCTAGGAGGATAAAAGCTCCAGTCTTTGGAAACCGTGGACACAGCGTCCATTATTGTTTGATTTTCGTCTAATAACCTTCTCAGCAATTTTATGGTTTCAGAATCTGTGTGTGAGGGGTTAACCAGTCCTGTCCATCCAATATATGCCTTGGCGCCTTTGTTGATGAAAGCATTTGCCATTTCGGTGCAGGTCTCGTTTAGGCTATTACAACCCATTGCTATAATTATACTCTTAGGGAAATAGCCGTCCAAATTTTCTATAAACTTTGGCGTAACAGCAAAGTAGAACTTATCTGGCTTCCATAAATAATAGCCTCTCGTTAGCAAACCATCTTCTTGCTCTGAAACATATTTACCTTCACTGTATTCTTCAGATGTAAAGAAATCTACCACTGTTTCACCTTTCCTTAATGCCGAATGAGCCCTGAAAATAATCACTCCATAATTGTATTTAGCAAGTCCTTTGTAGAAGGTGACGTTTACGCTCTCACTACTGTAATAAGATACGTTAAATCCGTTATTTTCTAAAAGACTGGTCACTGTTTCGTTAAATTCTGTGTTTGGGAAGTCTTCTCCCAACTGATCAATTATTGCAGCTTTAGATGAGAATTTAACCTCTCGAGCCCATAGAAGAAAGGCGGAAATCAGAAGACCTAAAACAATTGTGATCACGAGAACCATTGCCATTATTAATCGCTTGTTAGAAAACAGTTTCTTTTCTTGTGATAACTGCTCTTTCTTTCTCTTCATTGACTAAGCTCCAGACAATTGCTTAAACACTTTAAAAGGAGAAGAAAATGTGTCTATTTTCTTTTGCGTTTTATTAGGCTTAGTACTGCGCCGAATAGGGCGATTAGCATGGTGTAGGCGGCTATGGGAGATGTTGGAGCTCTTTTCGCGAGTGAGATTGAGTAGCCTCCAACTGCTGGCGCAACCTCCACAAAAACAGCTTTTAACGTGTGGCTGCTGCCAACATGAACTGTTACTGGGTTTTGTGAACCTATATTGTTGTTGTCATAGATCCAGTGATCAAATTGATAGTTGCCACTTGGAATGGCTGTTACAGAGACATCTGTTGGAGTTTGATACGTGTAAGTTCCTGACGCAGGATTTGTTGTGCCACCCTGAGACACGCTGATGGTTAATGTGTGTGTCTCAGCGAATACTGCTTGCAAGTTGTGGTTTTTGTCCATCAGGACACTTATGTGGTTGACTGTGCCAGCGCTAGAGCCGTCCAAAACCCAGTGATCAAATCTATAACCTGCGCTAGGCGTAGCGGTTACGTCGACAGTGATTCCGCCAGAGTAGGTGTATGTCCCTTGTGCAGGGTTGGTTGCCCCGCTCGCTGTTGTTGTAATTGCGAGTGTGTACGTTACTACTGAAGTGTAGTGGGCTGTGGCTGTATGAAGCGTATTCATGCTCACTGAAATCGGGTTTTCTCCAACTGTTTTAAGTGAGCCATCGACATCCCACCTGTTAAATGTGCAATCAGTAACAGATTGAGCTGTCAAGGTAACACTAGTAGAAGCGTCATACCACCAGCCATTTGTTGGACCCGCTTCGCCTACTGGGTTTCTTGTCGGTTGAGGAGTCAACCCAGATGGATCAGTAACTACTGTCAAAAGATATTGAGTCTTCCAACTTGCTAATGCCGTTTTGGATCCGGTCATAATTATCTGGTTGCTTTGTGCGTAATTTGTTCCTGAAGCGTCGCCGCTCCATTGAGTGAACACTCTGCGAGTGCCATTGCCATGGTCAAAAGTGCCAGAGGTTAGGCCAGCGTAGGCTGTTGCTCCACTATCATACCATCCTTGGCCAGTCGTTGCGCCGTAGGAAGAAGTAACCGTCAAGAAGTATTGGGTCTTGTAGACTAGAGTGACGGTTTTGGCTGCGTCCATTGTGACGCTGGAGAATGGATCGTAATGATCAAACTTTAATCTCGTGCCGATGGAGACATCTATGGTGTCTTGAGGTTCGCTTACACTTACACTGGTGCTTCCGTCGACCCAATCACTCCAAGATGTTGTCTTCACCACGTTTGAGTATGTAGTCCCGCTTTGTGTGTATGTAACTTTGAATGTTCCTCCCAAGGCTCCACTTGGGCTGGCTGTGATGGTGATTTGGTATTGAGTATTATAGTTGGCTGTAAAGGTCTTAGGCGAGTCCATAGTTTCAGATGTCCTTGGGTTGCTTGTAGAAGAGTCTTCAGCCCATTTTACAAAGACGTATCGGGTACCAGTTGCTCCCAAAATAGTATTATCTACACCAATAGTTCCAGTGGGAGTTCCTGCGTCGAACCATTTGGTGTAGGATGAACTATCTGATGCTGTGCCCACTTGTGATCCTGCAAGATAGACCTTCGTGGGATATGCCGTGGGAAGCCCGCTAGTCTTTACAGTTAAAAGTAATTGATGCGTCCACGAGGCTGTCTCGCTGATTGGGCTGTTCATAGTTACCGAAGATGAAATCGTCAAACCCGTGTAGCTGATTGTACCCGTTCCTGTCCATCCGTTCCAAACATACTGTTCGCCTGAACCAGCGGACGGAGCAGTAGCAGAAATAGACACAACCTCTCCCTCATTGTGCCAGCCGCTGGCAGGACTTACAGTACCAAAGTTTGTGCTCATAGTCAGATAGTACTGAGCCTTCCAGTTCCACGTGCACGTTGAGTAAGCGTTGATTGTAAATGAACCAGTGGAGCTTGAACCAGCAGTCCCTCCAGAACTCAGACTTCCAGTGCCTGTCCAGCCAGTGGTCTCATATTGGATTCCCGTTCCACCAGAAACTGGTCTTGTAACAGTTGAGCTTATGCTAGAGCCAGCATCATACCATGCTTGCCCGGTTGGAGAATCATAGGCAGATGATACGCTGAAGTAATATTGAATTGTGGAGACAAAGTTTACCGTGTGATAAGTGGACATAGTGATTGAAGAAGTCGTTAAAGTGCCACTATATTGTCTGGTCGGATTCTGATATACCGCATCTAATTGCCAGTTGGTTAGGGCATATCTGCTTTGTCCAGAAACTATATCCCAAACCCAATTAGACGATACAGTTGTTGATTGCCCACTATCATACCAATTATCAGAGGTGGGGCTTGCCGTGCCATAAGTTATGGAGTTTCCACCTGTGACTGCGAGATAATATTGAGTTGTCGAAACAAAATTAACCACATGGTACGCCGACATGATTATACTGGAAGTCGTCAAATTTCCAGTGTTTGAACGAGTAGGGTTCTGGTTCACCGTATCTAACTGCCAATTCGTTAGAGCCGTTCTACTCTGCCCAGTCACCGTATTCCAAACCCAAGTTGATGATGCAGTAGCCGAGGCTCCGCTGTTGTACCATCCTGCACCTTTCGGACTGTTTCCACCAGTAACAGAAAGATAATATTGAAGCTGGAAGTTAGCAGTATAAGTCTTAACTGTTGTTGGCGATATCGAGTGCGATTGAGCCCCAGAATCGCTCCAGCTTGAATAGATATACTGGCTTTGTCCAGAGACTATAGTGACAGGGGAGTTTGCGGCTATCGTGTGAGATGAGCCATTGTCCCACCAAGGCGTCGTGTACGGGGTTGTTACTGCACTTCCATCAACAGTGACGTAGCCACTCCCTGTAGCAGGTGAACTTGTAATCGTGTGCTGATACTGAGTCTTGTAGTTGGCTGTGACTGTTTGAGATGTGCTTGGAACAGTGTATGTGTGTGTTTGGTCTCCGCCGTCGCTCCAACTAGTATAAACATACTGGATACCTGTTCCCCCTGACACTGGGGAGAGGGCTTGAAGCGTGTGTGTGCCGCCTACCGTCCAAGTGAACGTGTGCGGCGTGTCATATGCTGTATCATCAACTTTGACGAAGCCTGAACCAGTAACTGGACTTGAAGTTATCGTAATGGAAACTGTAGGTGCCGTAGATACTGTTACTTTGGGCTGTGTTCCTTTTAAGGTGAATTTGTGGCCACATGATATGTCCGTCCATGCGGTAGTAGTCCATGTGTATGTGCCTGCTGTTCCTGGAGCAGTAGCTGAGAAGGTAACAGAAACAGATTGTCCACGAGAAAGCCTATAAGAATTTGCCGTAGCATTGAGGTTTATGTAACTAGAGACAAGGGTCGCAGTCCAAGGTTTTCCAGAAGGATATGACACGGTCAGACTCGAGACAATTGTAAAGCCTGAAGGAACCAATATCGTCGCAGAGCCCAGCACAACCGTCGAACTGCTAGTCATGTCGTTCGTGATTGCAATGGTATATGACTTGGTTTCGCCAGTAGTGGCTGTGGTTGGTGAAATAGTTGCTGTGTAATATCTAGAAGTGTCTGTGAATGTTGTTGTGGCTGTGTTTGTTCCATCCGTCGCTACTACCATGTACGTTCCTCCCAAACCGTCCAAAGTATAATAAGCCGTGAAAGCGCCAGACTCGTCTGTCATGGCATAAATCGTGGTTACATTTGAATCTGGAGCCGTAACCGTAATTGTGACCTGATTATTGGCCAAAAATCCGCTTCCAAAAATGGTTACTGTTTCTTCAGGATTATAATCGTCTTTATCCGTCCAGATAGTTGCCCCTTCTGCATGGGCATACAATGAAACAAAAAATGGCAGAATCAGAACTAGCAGAAAAAGTATAACAACTATGACAGGTAATCGTGGCCTCAACAGTTTCCCTTCTCCCTCGGCAACCATATATTTAGCATTTCAACAAATTTAAAACTTCCGGAATTATCTTCTATAACGAACTACAATATCATGATTCTCTTATCATTCGAAAACGTATAAATGTCTTCAAGAATTGTTAACGTTTGTGCGGATCAACGCTCATTATTCCCGGCATTATGTCAAAAGTTTCACCTGTTGAGATTGCTGTGCGAACTGAACTTGTTTTAAACTGCAAGTTTATTTATAACAACATACATTAGAATTAATTAAAGAGTTCAGGTTTGTGGATGCAATGGTGAACGCAAAAGCCTTGCTGGAAACCAGTTTGCTGTTAACTTTTTTTTTGGGAGTTTTTACGTTACGTGAACAAGTGCATTTAGGATTTTGCTCGAGTCCTGCAATTTCTAAAAATGTGATAGTTGTTCCTGACAACTATACGAAGATAAGCTGGGCTGTGGGCAACGCTTCCGAAGGAGACACCATCTTTGTTAAATCTGGAGTGTATCCGGAATCAAGTATTTTGGTTAATAAAACTTTGACAATAGTTGGAGAAAATGCGGAAACAACGGTGATAGATGGTGAAGGCACAGCGCAATATATATTTCATGTCATTGCAAGTAACGTTGTAATAGAAAACATTACATTACAGAACACGGACACCAGTTTTGCTGTTCAGGCTTCTGCTATTCGTATTTACAATGTAACAAATGTAACGGTAAAGGATGCCATAACTCGAAACGTATTCTATGCCGTGGAAATTCGTTCTTCAAACCTTACAAGGATAATGTCCAGCAAATTTTCTGAAAGTGTTCACAGTGGAATTTACCTTCATAATACAAGCTGTAACAACACTTTTGTTGGTAACACCATAGAAAATAACACCAACGGAATTTACATTGCAGAACCTACATCTCAATATAATAAATTCTATCACAATAACCTTATCAACAACACCAATCAAATTGTAACTTTCGGTGGTGTGGACTATTTTCATAACGATTATCCTTCTGGTGGAAATTATTGGAGCGGATATTCTGCAATGGACTTGAAGTTTGGACCCGACCAAAATGAAACTGGAAGCGACGGTATACTTGACGAAGGGTACCCTAACTCAGATTATCCTTGGGATAACTATCCTTTAGCGCATCCGTTAACAAGTTTTAATGTTCCAGTAGACAATCAAAGTTTTCTTGTTCAAGTCTCAACAAACGTAACTGTCACAGCATGTAGTTTAAACATTTCAGAGAAAAGCCTAAACCTCTTTGCCAACGGTTCGCTTGACACCAGCTATGCATGCAGAGTTGCAATACCTAAGGTTTTGCTATCTTGCGAGAACTTAACTTACTGGAACATCTTAATCTATTACAGCGATAGCAGTTGGCAGAGGTTATCATACCTGCCGCTGGACGATGCCGAAAATACATACCTATTTTTTAGTTATAACCATACAACTGCTGAGGCTAGAATTGAAATAAAGGGAACAACTGTGGTACCGGAATTTTCATGGCCAACCATGCCCATCGTTCTAATAATCCTAACCTTAATAATTGTAATTGCTAAAAAAGTTCGGCTTACAAATGCGCAGAAGTTTAAGGGGTGTACCCAGTGCTTGCAATGTCTTCGGGCTTAACATAAAGTGTTATTTTTTCTTCTAGTGTCTCCTGGCAGCCTATTTGGATTTCTACTGGAAAAACTGATTCACCATTCTTTTGGATTAAAACCGTTACATATCCTTCTCCCCTCAGCAAAAATAAAATAGCGTTTTGGCACATCTAAAACTTACGGAACTATCTTCTATAACAAATTAGATAGTAGTTTTCTTTTATCATTTGAAAATTCGTCAATGGCTTAAATGGATAAATTTATACAATGCAGCCTTAATTGTTTTATATCAAGCCATAAAATCTGTTTGGTAAGGCAGTTGTTATTTTTAAGAGTTTTTCAGTTTCTAAAAGTCAAAAATTTCAGGAACCTAGCTTTGGTTAAAAAATTAAACTTGATTTAGCCAGGTAGGAATGTTATTTCCTCAAGAGGTATTCTGAAAGTCATTGTTTCCTCTGTAGTTTCATGACATCCTATCGTGAGAACATCTCTTAGTACAGCTTTACCATCCACAATAGAAACAACAAGACCCCCCATACCCTCCATACTAGGGTATTGAATTCCTACTTCCCACGACTCTCCCTTAACTAGTTTAGAGTTCATATCAACAGATGCACCTGAGTCTGCAGAAACACCTTTGTAACGCAAAAAGACTATAACCTCGGTACCGTCACCGCCGATTGCAGTTATATTTACCGTCAAAAATGTTATGATTATTGAGCTGTTTAAGTAGGGCTTAGCCAAGACGCCGCCTTCGGCCCAGCTGATGCTAAAATATTGACTGGCTTTAGGTAGTTCAGACTTACCTGTCATTGAAACAGCCGCCACAGCAATTATGATTGTCAAGATTATCGCAGAAGCAATAACTACGTACTTGCCTTTACCTTTGCTTTTCTTCTTAGTTCTCTTCAAGATTTCTCCCTTTTTTCGTTTGAATCTAAGATATAAATGCAAATTCGTGAATAAAAATCAAACGGTTAGACTTCCTAAAAAGGAGAGTACCGCCCCCCCAAAGAGAAATAGTAATGCAACACTGCTTATCACGTAAACATGCCTTTTTTCAAGGTTTCCACCCATTCTCTTCACACTTACGTAAACTGCAAGCAGAAAATTTATCACTATAAACCCGCAGATCGCCGAAATGGCACCAGCCAATTGCAAGAATATGTTTGACAAGGTGATATTTGTAGAGGTGGATGTAATATTTTTGTCTTTTGATTCTGAAAAAATGGGTTTACACAAAAAAGAAGGGAGTTTTAGTCAGTTACTTAATGTTTCTTTTTTATCGACGTCTTTGCGAGGATTACCGCCATAAGTGATGCAATCAAAAGTGCTATTAGAAGCATGTTTGCAAATTCAGGTACGATCCATGTTCCTTTAACTTTGATTGCTCGTTCGCTTGCGAACGTGAATTCTAGGTAGATATATGCATTTGTTGTATCTTCAGTTATTTGTGGCGTAACTAGTGTGCCGTTTAGGTAAACTAACCAAGGACTATCATGGATCAAAGCTTTTGGAAGTGTGAAGTTTACGTAGGCTCGCGTGCCCGATGCGCCAGTAATATTGAATAACGTTATGGACGTGTCGGTTACGGTCGGTAATATGGAATTCGCAATAATTGATGTATTGGTGTAGGTGAGTACAGTGTAGCCTAGTACCGTATGCTTTACAGGCGAAACCAGTATGTATGTGTAGGTGGCAGTTTCAACATTGAACGGTATGGTAGCCGCAGAGCCGTTTAAGAGGTTTGAGCTTATGTAGTGCTCTTTAGCGATATCTAGAACACATGAAGAACCGGCTAGGGATGGCTGACGTATTATTTCCAGTTCTATCTGGCATAAAGTTCCCGTTCCGTTGAAGGTCCAGTACGGGTCGTTGATGTATGTGCAGCCCCAGGCAACATAGTTGGGTCCAAAATCCACATCGGAAAGAATCATTGATCTTGCAGGGTCAATCTGTGAGAAAACATGGTCATCTGGAAGCCAAATGTCTGAGTACTTCAGCAATGTTGGGTCCCATGTAACTTTAATCTGCCAGTTCTGAAGGTCATTAACATTGCCAGCTGTTACATTGAAAACTATTTTGTCACCAACTTTTGTCTCATTAGAATAGAATGTAGCTACTCCTCCTTCTGGAATAACGCTAACTGTTGTTGTCGGCGTCGGTAAAGCCCTAATTGTTATAGTTAAAGATTGCTTGAGTTTTCCGTCAGAACCTGTTACTTTTACATATAACGTATATAGTCCAGTGTTGTTAAAGGTGATTACCCATGTTGAATGGTTAATGGCACTTGGAATTGGTGCGCTGTTGAGGAACCATTCGTATTTATATGGTGGTACACCCATTGAAACTTGCACCGCGAAGTTTATAGATCCTCCAACATCAACGGATAAGTCTGTAATTTGTTCTGAAAGCGGTGGTGCAATTATGTAGACTTCCATATACCGCGTTGCAACAGTGGCTTCGGCGCTTTTTTGAAATCCGAGGTCATCTGTTACTTTCACTTTGACTGTGAAGGTAGTTCCAGATTTGTTAAATTGGAATGCATAAACTGTTTGGTCTTCAGCTTCTGGAACAAGAACGTCATTTATATACCAATCGTATCCGTATGGAGGCACACCTCCAGTGGCGTTCGCCGTGAATGTGATGCTTTGAGTTGCATTAATATATGTAGTGCCACTTGGGCTTATACTAACCGAAAGCGTATCAGTGTAACTAAAGGCTGAATCTTCAAGCGTGAATGTTATGTCACTCATTTCTGAGTTCAATAGAAACGTGTCGACATATTTGTTTGCAAGAGCTATAGCGCATGAAACTGAAGGAGGATTCGGCGGAGCTAAAATTGTTAGTTCTATTTGGCATAGGGTTCCAGTGCCGTTGAATGTCCAGAACGGACTGTTGATGTAAGTGCAGCCCCACAACACACTTCCGGATTCAATGATTGGGGCTGGTTGTTGCATTGATCTGCTCGCGCCAGCGAAAACATGGTCTGTTGGAAGCCAAATCTGCGAGAAGTCTAGCAGCGTCGAATTCCAAGTTAGGTATATCTGCCAGTTTTGCAGGTCGGTGACATTCTGAACTGTCGCATTAACGACAAACTTGCTTCCTGGAAGGGTTTCGTTAGTGTAGAAAGTGTTTGTAGCTGGTAAAATCACTATCTTTGTGCCATCTATAGCATTTACTGGCATTTTAGGAGTGAAAATTGGGGTTAGAGCAATCATCAGAGTTGCTAAAATTAATGCTGCGAACACAGTTTTCTCTTTTCTTAAAGCAATCATTATTTTTTCACCTAGCCATTCTTTTTCATCGTAGACATATTTGAGTTTTACGGTATAATAACGGAAAAATTGAAGAGTTAGATTACTCTGTAACGCTCTCTGCGGCCAGGCTCTTTTTCAGGTCTCCTTCTGTACCAGACCGCTACCGTTATTATCGCTACAAATACGATTCCGGCTATACCATAGCCTTGCCATGATTCTCCTTCCATCCCGTTCTCTCTGATTACCGTCACGTTTACATCGTGCATCACTGATGTATAGAGTCCGTCGTCGTCGAAAACTGTGAGGCTAACTGAATAAACGCCTCCTTGACCATAGATGTGTCTTATAACAAGGTCCGTGGAATAGACTGTCACATTGACGTATGTCAAATCGCTTAAATCGCCGACGAAGTCCATGATAGCGTAAACGATCAAACCGTCATTGTCATAACTTAAAGGTTCTCCAAACTCATCAACATACGCGTTAAAAATAACCTCCTCATCAGGTTTAGGGGGTAGAAAGTACGTGAATTCGGCTACTGGTCGTTTGCCTACAAAAATGTATTGCGCTGTTAAGTTGTGGAGTCCGTCATTGTCGAATACCGTTAGTTCAACGTGGTAAACACCGTTCTGAGTAAAATTATGGTTTAGAGTCGCATTTGTTGTAGTTTCATTCAAAGATTCAACCGTTACATAGCTTACAGTTGTTTCTTCATAATGAGGTCTGAGGAGACTGAAGTTCCAAGCATAAAGCGTTATATAGCCATCTGAATCGAAGCTTGCAGTTGCATTAAAGGTTACAACTGTTCGGTTAAAGCCGTAAGGATTTAACTGGAACTCCTCATCTTTTGGCTCCCAATCATAGGTGAAGTTGACAGAAGGAGGTCCTCCCAATAAGATTTCATGCACTATCGAATTGTTTAGTCCATCATTGTCAAAGACTGTGAGGTTAACTAAATAAACGCCGGTCAAAGCGAAGGCATGGGTTACAGTTGCTTTAGTTGATGTTGCATTGTTGCCGTCGCCGAAATTCCACCAGTAGCTCTGTACAGTGCCATCTGGGTCCATACTTTTAGAGGCATCAAAAGTCACTGTTTGGTTAACCTTTGGATTTGTGGGACTAAACGTGAAAGATGCGATTGGTGGAGAAGAACCCGCTAGAACCGTAACTGAGAAGCTCTCAGAAGTGAAACGTATTTCAGACAAATCTGGGTCCATTAGAAACGTGTCATCCGGATAAGCGGTACTCCAGGTTGGGATAATATCTAGGGTTGATGTTCCTGTTTTGATTGCTGTGAAGTTGATCTGGCAGAAAATCCCCTGAGAAATTGTTACTGCGTCTGCTGTTTTTTGTAGTGACGCACCCAAATAAACGTAGCCTAAATCATTGTGAAATTCGGGACCACCTTGGACTATTTTTTTACCGTAAAACACAAAATTTGCGTCGTTTGTAGGAATCCAAGCAGCCGTACATCTGACTTCAGTCTTGTTGAAGCTAACTGCAATTTGATAAATAAAAAGGTTTTCAGTTAAGCCATTCAATACAACACTGACTGTGAAACGGTATCCTCCCGAAGGCATGAGTTCGGTATCACTTCCAAGCGTTATACTTTGATTGCCTGTTACAGAGTCTACGATACGGATAGAAGTGCTAGCCCCCTGGACTGTCACAGTGATCACGGAAGAAAACATCAACATAAACTCAACTATCATAAAGACGGCAAGCAATTTCCTGCAAGGTATGTTCATCGTATTCACCATTAGCCCTTGACTAATGTCTAAAATGAATAAGATTAATGAATATTTATGTTTGTTGCTTGAGGACCTTCAAGTGGCATATAAGCTTACCAGTGTTACCTAGAAGAATAAATAAAATGGGAAATGGAAAGGTTTAACAGGGTTTTAGGTAGTTGTTACAGCATATGCCAATATCGCGCAGGTCGACTCTGTTATCTCTATTGAAATCTAAGTAGGGGTCCCAGTTTGGCTTCGTGGGATTTGAACCATAAGCATTGCACATTATCCCAATGTCCCGCATATCTACAACTCCATCGCCATTGGCATCGCCCATGACTCTTATCTTAACTTTTCCATCCGTTAGCGTGTTGTCAGAAAGGTTAAATTCGTAGGGTACGGGACCTGCTGTCGCCGATATTGTATAGTTGTAGCAGCATGGCACACCAGCAGTATTCCAAACTATTGTGATTGTTGTTTCTTCGTTCGGCGGTAAATCAGTGACCGTGCCTGTTCCTCCAAGGTTACCCTCATAATAGATTTTTACGTCGAACGTTTCCGTCACATTTCCTTTGTTTTTAACTGTCACATTAACATTAACTGTCCAACCCGGATATGCGATGCTTAAATCTTTGATTACGCTGATTACGGCCACATCACGTATTAATCCTATGAAAATCCCATTGTAAACTTCATGTGTTATTGGCTGTCCAGCGGCATCCAAAAGCGCAGTGTCTGTGAGGTTTATGTAACTGACGCCCATAGCCATTACTTGAAATTCTACTTTAGTTATCGTAACTGGATTGTAAGTTGTTATCGGATTTGGATAGGTGAGTTTTGCCCATATGAAGCCATTTTCATCGTCTATGATTAGCTTTTTGGTTGGAGTCTGACCTAAAACTGATGGAACAACAACGTTGATTTCCATAATCACCGAAGAGTCGTATGTGAGGTTGAAAATGCATGTCTTGAGGTTCTCAACATCATCTAATGTCACGTTAATCCAGAAGGTTGTTCCAGGCAAGTATTCGGGACCGCTAACCTCGCTTGGGTCAATACTTAATTTGGCGATTAATATGTTGTTAAAGTATCCGTTCGCTATTGTGAATGGAAGTGAAATCCCTGAAGGGTCGCGTAGATCAACGTTGGTTATTGTTATAGCACTTTGTCCTAAGTCTAAAACTTGAAATGTTATTTTTGCAAGCTCTCCGTTTCCATTTGCCCCGCCTGTTGCAAGTGCACAGCTCATTTGGATTAATCCATGTGTAGAATTAAAATCATTTTGAATTGTGAAGCTGAAGCTTATTGAACCTGCAGATTTTAGGAAATCGCCTTCTACTACGTTTGTAGCATTTAACACTGTGTTGGCATATAATAGGTCTGCGCTCCATGAGTGAACATTTGAGGCGTTTATTATATTTAGGCTTACGTTGAATGTGGTTCCAGCTATAAGGGTGGGGTCAACGACTCTTGGTGGGTTTATGTATAGTTTTGCCGGCGGAGGCGGAACCCAGTTGTTAAAGCTTCCATCCTCAACTGTTACAGGGAGTGTCACCCCCCATTGGTCTAGTAGGAACGTGTCCATTCCGTAAGGTTTTGAGTAGTTTATATGTGAGTAGCCTATTCCGACAACTTGGAATTGGATGGACATTAATATTCCGCTGCCGTTGTAGCCTCCTG
>Ga0172364_10002549_pt1 | contig 14500 bp, 19 predicted proteins | sample LakKivSesite10cm_FD_114545 | JGI IMG/M metagenome (GOLD analysis project Ga0172364, IMG submission 114545) | Sediment microbial communities from Lake Kivu, Rwanda - Sediment site 10cm | ecosystem: Environmental > Aquatic > Freshwater > Lake > Sediment | place: Rwanda: Western Province, Lake... | reverse complement strand
TTCAGCTCTTTGCCAGTGAGTTCCAGGTCAAGGTTCGGCTCAACAATTTTAAGCGAGCTTTCTCCTTTGGGTCCCTTTACCCTTACCCAGGGCTTTTCCCATTTGATTTCCACCTTCTCTGGTATCAGAATCGCTTTTTTACCTATCTTGGACATCTTTCCCTCACCATACCTGGCAAATCACTTCTCCGCCCAGCTTCATCTTTTTTGCCTGCTTATCTGTGACCAAGCCTTTACTGGTGGTAAGAATCAAAATCCCCAATCCCGCTTTCACTTGCGGAATCTCATCCGCAGAAAGATAAACCCTCCATCCCGGCTTACTCACTCGCTCCAATCCCAAGATTGCGGGCTTTTTTTGCTCATCATATTTTAAAAAAATTCTCAATTGCTCCTTCTTTCCACTCTGAACCAACTTGAAATTCTTGATATAGCCCTCGGCTTTCAAAATCCGAGCAATCTCTAACTTGAGCTTGCTGGAGGGAATATCCACCTGCTCAAATTTAGCAATTTGACCATTTCGGATTCTGGTCAACAGGTCTGCAATCGGGTCGCTCATCACCATTTTTCACCTCACCAACTGGCCTTAATCACGCCCGGCAATTTGCCCTCTAAAGCTAACTTCCGAAAGCACAGTCTGCACATATTGAACTTCCGCAAATAGCCTCGGGGTCTACCGCAAAGCGGACAGCGATTATGTTTCCTCACCCGGAACTTTGGCTCTCTTTGAGCCTTAATCATAAGCGAGGTCTTAGCCATTAAACTTATCCTCCTTTAATTCTCCCGAAAAGGCATTCCTAAAAGCTTTAAAAGCTCCCGAGCCTCCTCATCAGTCCGAGCATTGGTCACAATCGTGATATTCATCCCCTGTATCCTCTCCACCTTGTCATAGCTGATTTCTGGAAAAATAATCTGCTCCCGAATCCCTAATGAATATCCCCCTCTTCCATCAAAACCCTTGGGGCTTAGCCCCCGGAAGTCCCTCACCCGAGGAAGCGCGATATTAAACAGTCGGTCTAAAAATTCATACATCCGGTTCTTCCTCAAGGTCACCACACATCCAATCGGCATTCCAGCCCGAATCTTAAAATTAGCAATTGACTTCTTGGCTCTGGTCACCACTGGCTTCTGTCCAGAAATCAGCGCTAACTCCTCCACCGCGGTATCTATCACTTTGATGTTCTGAACCGCGGCTCCTAATCCCATATTTATCACCACCTTTTGAACCCTGGGCGCCTGATTAGCATTCTTATAATTAAACCGCTTCACCAGCTCCGGGCTCACCACCTCAGTATATAATTTCTTAAGCCTAACCATCCCCATCTCTCCTAATCCATCTGCTCCGAGCATTCCCGACAGACCCTAACCTTTTTCCCCTTCTCCAGCCTCTTGTTCATTGTCCGAGTGGGCTTAGCGCATTTTGGGCAAACCAGCATCAATTTGCTCAAATGAATTGGCGCCTCTCGCTCAATCACTCCTCCCTGAGGCGCAGTCGGATGTCCAGGACGAACCGCTCTCTTGACAAAGTTCAACTTCTCCACCACCACAGATTCCTTGTTCTTAACCACCCGAAGCACCTTGCCGGTCTTTCCCTTCTCATCCCCAGAAAGCAACATCACCGTATCGCCTTTCTTAATATGAAACTTCTTGGCTTTTAATTCGCTCATAGCACCTCCGGCGCTAATGAGATAATCTTCATAAACTTCTTTGCCCGAAGCTCCCGAGCCACAGGTCCAAACACCCGAGTGCCTAACGGCTCCAGCTGGTTATTGATTAAAACCGCAGAATTATCATCAAACCTGAGGTAAGTGCCATCTGGACGAGAAATCTCTTTCTTGGTCCGAACCACCACTGCCTTGAGCACCTCTCCTTTTTTCACCTTTGCCTCGGGTAAAGCGTCCTGGACCGCGACCACGATGATATCCCCAATCGTGGCGTATCTCCGCCTGCTCCCACCTAAAACCCGAACACAGAGCACTAACCGAGCTCCAGAATTATCCGCTACCTCTAAGACTGTTTCATTCTGTATCATTAACCGATACCTCTTCCATTATCTTGCCTTTTTCCAGAACCCTCCTCACCCGGAAGCGCTTCTGCTTACTTAAAGGTCTGGTTTCCACTATCTCCACTTTGTCCCCAACCCGGCATTCATTCTTCTCATCATGGGCCATCAGCTTCTTCCGCTTATGAACATATTTTTTATACCTCTGGTCCTTAACCGTTCCCCCCACCAGCACAATCACTGTTTTTTCCATAGCATCGCTAACCACGATACCCTCTAAAACCTTGCGCTTTCCCTTCTTCTCAATTTCCATCAATTCTTCCCCTTCAGCTTGCGCTCTTTTAGGACGCTCAACACCCGAGCCAAATCCTTCCGGGTCTGACCCAAAAGCGCGGTATTATTCAACTGCCCAGTCGCTTTCTGAATTCTCAGATTCAATAAAGTCTTTTTCATCTCCTCCGCCTTGGCCAGAAGCTCCTCATCCGAAATCATTCTTAACTCATTAGCCCGCATACTGCCTCCCCCTGACCACTACCCGAGTCGGAATCGGTAGTTTATGACCCGCGAGCCGAAAAGCCTCTTTTGCATCCAGCTCTGAAACTCCCTCTAACTCAAAAAGAATCCGGCCCGGCTTCACCACCGCGACCCATTGCTCCGGATTACCCTTGCCCTTGCCCATCCGGGTCTCTAACGGTTTCTTGGTCAAGGGCTTATCCGGGAAAATCCGCACCCACATTTTACCCGCTTGCTTCATATAACGGATAATTGCCACTCTTCCTGCTTCTATCTGCCGGTCGGTAATCCAGCCTCTATCCAAAGCCTGAAGCCCGTATTCTCCAAAAGCCAGGGTGTTCCCCCGGGAGGCTTTTCCTTTTCGTCGTCCCTTTTGCAGTTTGCGATATTTAGTCCGTTTCGGCTGAAGCATCTCCTAACCCCTTTATAATTTTACCAGCTCCTCTTCCTTCCCCTTCAAAATCTCCCCCTTAAACACCCAGACCTTAACCCCAATCACCCCATAGGTGGTCTTGGCTTCGGAAAATCCATAATCTATATCCGCTCTCAAGGTATGAAGTGGAACCCGGCCCTCCCGATACCATTCCACCCGGGCTATCTCCGCCCCGCCCAATCTGCCCGCACATCTAACCTTTACCCCCTCAACCCCAAATTTAAGCGCCAAGGTAATCGCCTTCTTCATTGCCCGGCGATAACTCACCCTCCGCGCAATCTGAAGCGCAATGTTTTCACTGGCTAACTGGGCGTCCGCTTCCGCGGGCCTGACCTCCATTATATTTACAAAAACCTCAGCACTGGTAAATTGTTCCAGCTCCTTTTTTAGAACCTCTACCTCCTGGCCCCTCCGACCAATAATCATCGCGGGTCTTGCCGAGTGAATATTCACTCTGCATTTATCAGTAAAGCGCTCTATCTCCACTCGGCTAATCCCGGCATGATGAAGTTTCTTCCGAACATAATCCCTGATTTTTAAATCCTCATGCAATAACCGCGCATAATCCTTGTCCGCAAACCAGCGCGATTCCCAGGTTTTAATATAACCCAGCCGAAAGCCTGTTGGATGCGTCTTCTGGCCCAAAGTCACTACCTCCTTCTATTTCTCCGCTAAAACCATCCGAATATGACTGGTCCTCCGACGAATCGGAGTAGCCCTTCCCATTGCCCGTCCTTTATATCTCATCAAAGCCGGTCCTCCCTCCACCACTATCTCCTTGATGTAAAGCGCAGAAATATCCATCTGCTTTTTCTGTTCCGCATTAGCTATCGCAGAATGAAGCAGTTTTTGAATAATCCGGGCGGACTTCTTGGGGGTAATCTTCAAAATTACCCGAGCCTGCTCCACCTCCTTACCCCGAACCATATCCGCGACCAGTCTTGCCTTCTGAGGCGAAACCCGAATATACCTTACTCTGGCAACCGCCTCTGCCATGGTCACTTCTCCTCACCAACCAGTTTTGTCTTCCGCTCCGCAGAATGCGCAAAAAACACCCGAGTCGGCGCAAACTCCCCAAGTTTATGACCTACCATATTCTCACTAATAAACACCGGCATAAATTTTCTGCCATTATGAACCTGAAAGGTTAGTCCCACCATCTCTGGCACAATGGTTGACCTTCTGGACCAGGTTCTTATCGGCTTACGCTCCCCGGTCTCTTTGGCTTTATACACCTTTTCCATCAGGTGCTCATCAATAAAAGGTCCTTTTTTAATTGACCTCGGCACTTTAATTCCTCCTCACTTCCGCCTTTTAACTATATATTGGTCAGTTCTCTTGTTCTTCCGGGTCTTATATCCTAAGGTCGGGGTCCCCCAAGGCGTGGTCGGATGCCTTCCTGGCCCGCTTTTCCCTTCCCCCCCTCCATGAGGATGGTCAACTGGATTCATCGCCACTCCTCGGACATGGGGTCTTCTGCCTAACCACCTGCTTCTTCCAGCTTTGCCAATCGCGATATTGATATTATCCGGATTGCTCACCTGACCAATGGTTGCCCAGCAATCCCATAAAACCCTCCGCTCCTCTCCGCTGGGAAGCCGAACCAGCGCATATTTTCCTTCTTTCGCTAAAATCTGACCCGCACTCCCAGCCGAGCGGATTATCTGCCCCCCCTTGCCTATTTTTAATTCCAGATTATAAATCAAAGTGCCTAACGGGATGTTGCGAAGCGGAAGATGATTGCCGGGCTTAGCTTCTGCATTCTCCTCCGCAATCACCTGCTCTCCAACTTTAAGCCCATTTGGAGCAAGAATGTAGCGCTTCTCTCCGTCCTCATAATTTAAAAGCGCGATAAACGCGGTTCGGTTAGGGTCATATTCAATAGAAGCGACTTTCGCCCAAATCCCTTTTTTATCCCGCTTAAAATCTATCACTCTATATTTTCGCTTATGCCCCCCTCCTCGCCACCAAACCGTTATATGCCCATAATTATCTCTTCCCGCGCTTCTAACCAGAGGTTTAACCAGACCCTTCTCCGGCTTTTTCTTGCTTAGCTCAGAGGAGTCCACCCGGGTCATCCATCGTTGCCCCGAGGTCGCTGGCTTATATGCCTTAATCGCCATCTTCAAATCTCCCCATAAAAGTCCACCTTGTATCCTTGCTTAAGCGTCACGATTGCTTTCTTATATGCGCTCTGCCTTTGCACCCGCTTCCTGCCATAATTCCTACGCTTGCCCGCAATCCGCACCGTGCGCACCTTGTCCACCTTAACATTAAACAGCTTCTCCACCGCGGATTTAATCTCGCTCTTGGTCGCGCTCCAATCCACTTCAAGCACCACCTGATTAAAACTCTGATTAAGAGTATTGCTCTTCTCAGTCACAATCGGTCTCTTAATCACCTGATAAATCTCTCTCATCTCAGCCTCTCCAAGAGCTTATTCACCGCCGGGACCTCCAAGACCAAATTCTTATGGCTCAAAATATCTCTAACATTTATGCCATCCACTCTTAATACCTTTATATCTTCAAGATTCCTTGCGCTCTTCTCTACCTTGGGGTTGCTCTCTCCAATCACCAATAATCCATTACTCAAGCCCAAATTCTTTAAAAGCTCCTTAAATTTTTTGGTCTTAATTTCATTCAGCTCAATTTTATCCAGAACCAGCATCTCTCCTGCTCGGAGCTTCAAGCTTAATGCCATCCTCAAAGCAGATTTCTTTATCTTCTTGGGCAAAGTCCAGGAATAATCCCGAGGTCTGGGACTAAACACCTTTCCCCCTCCGGGCCAAAGCGGAGAGCGCAAAGAGCCATGTCTTGACCGACCGGTGCCTTTCTGTCGCCAGGGCTTCTTGCCCGTGCCACTGACCTCCGCCCGGGTCTTGACCTTTGCGGTTCCCTGACGATGACCAGCTTCCTGCCAGACCACCACCGAATGGAGTAGATGAGGCTTCACCTCCACTCCAAAAATTCCCGGGTCCAGTTCCAGCTCAGAAACCTTTTTCCGCTCCTGGTTATAAACCTCCACCCGAATTGGAACCGCCACTCTGCTTGCCTCAGTCATTCCCCAAACTCCTTAAAGCTTAATCTCAATATCTATCCCTGCGCTTAAATCTAACTTACCCAGAGCGTCCATCGTTGCCTGGGTCGGCTCTAAAATATCTATCAGCCGCTTATGGGTCCGAATCTCAAAATGCTCCCGACTTTTTTTATCCACATGCGGGCTCCTTAAAACACACACTCTACTGATTTCCGTGGGAAGCGGAATCGGTCCAGAAATTCTTGCTCCGGTCCGCTTTGCGGTCTCCACAATCTCCCGCACCGATTGGTCAAGAAGCTGTGGGTCATAAGCCTTCAGCTTAATTCGGATTCTCTGGGTAGCCATCTATTCTCACCTCATTCCAAAATTTTGGTTACAACTCCCGCGCCCACGGTCTTTCCTCCTTCCCGAATCGCAAACCGTAAGCCCTCCTCCATTGCAATCGGGGTCAAAAGCTCAGCGTCTATATTGGTATTATCTCCGGGCATAATCATCTCCACTCCCTCAGGCAGTTTAACCGTGCCGGTCACATCCGTGGTTCGGAAATAAAACTGGGGGCGATAACCGGTAAAAAATGGAGTGTGTCTGCCCCCTTCCTCCTTGGTCAGGACATAAACCTCGGCCTTGAACTTCATATGTGGAGTGATACTGCCGGGAATTGCGATTACCTGCCCGCGTTCCACTTCCTCTCTTTTAATTCCCCGAAGCAATATTCCGATATTATCTCCAGCTCTTCCCTCGTCCAAAACCTTTCTAAACATCTCAATACTGGTCGCGACTGTCTTTATGGTGGGCTTAATTCCAACAATCTCCACCTCGGTATTGGGCTTGATAATTCCTCTATCCACCCGTCCGGTGACCACAGTTCCTCTTCCGCTGATAGAAAAGACATCCTCAATCGGCATCAGGAACGGCTTATCAATGATACGGACTGGCTCTGGAATATATTTATCCACTGCCTCCAACAATTTTAAAATAGCTCCTTCTCCGGTCTCCCCTTTATCTCCCTGAACTGCCTTTAGCGCACTGCCTCTAATCACTGGCACCTGGTCTCCGGGAAATTCATAAGCGTTTAACAGGTCTCTAATCTCCAGCTCCACCAGGTCTAAAAGCTCTGGGTCATCCACCAGGTCCACCTTGTTCAGAAAAACCACTATGTAAGGGACATTCACCTGGCGAGCCAATAGCACATGCTCCCGAGTTTGAGGCATTGGACCATCAGCCGCGCTGACCACCAGGACTGCGCCATCCATCTGAGCCGCACCGGTAATCATATTCTTGATATAATCCGCATGCCCAGGACAATCTATATGCGCATAATGGCGATTCGGCGATTCATACTCCACATGTGCGACCGCAATGGTCAAAATTTTGGTCTCATCTCTCCGACCATCCGCAATACTGGCTTTTGCGACCTCTTCATAACTCATATACTTTGACATACCCTTTTCAGCCATCACCTTGGTGATTGCGGAGGTCAACATTGTTTTGCCGTGGTCAACGTGTCCAATGGTGCCGATATTCACATGGGGCTTAGTCCGTTCAAATTTTGCCTTACTCATTTTTTCTCCTCCTTTTTAATATCCTCTGATTTTAAATAAAACTTCATTCTCTATCTCCTTAGGCACAACCTGATAATGACTAAATTGAAGGGTGAAGTTCGCTCGGCCCTGACTCAAGGAGCGAAGCTCATTAGCATAGCCGAACATACTCGCTAATGGAACCATTGCTCGGACCATTTGAACCCCGGCTCTACTTTCTGTGCTCAGAATCTCTCCTCTACGGGAATTCAAATCCCTTAGCGCCTCTCCAAAATACTGGTCCGGAACGATTACCTCTAAACTCATAATCGGCTCCAGTAATGCCGGCTTTGTCTTCCTCAGCGCCTCTTTTAACGCTAATGAGCCAGCGACCTCAAAAGCCAGTTCACTGGAGTCAACCTCATGATACTTGCCATCCAGGAGAAGCGCCTTTATATCCACCACTGGAAACCCAGCCATCTCCCCAAGCTCACAAGCCATCCTCACTCCCCGCTCCACCGCGGGTATATATTCCCTGGGAATCCTTCCCTCCCGAACCTGAGACTCAAATTCAAAGCCTGCTCCTCGCCCTAAAGGCTCAAACCGCATTTTCACCACCCCAAATTGACCATGACCACCGCTCTGCTTGATAAATCTGCCCTCGCTCTCCATTGGCTCCAAGATTGTCTCCTTATAAGCGACCTGGGGCTTACCCACCTTGGCTTGAACATTAAACTCCCGAAGTAATCGGTCTATGATAATCTCTAAATGAAGCTCGCCCATTCCAGAAATTATGGTCTGAGCGGTCTCCTGGTTGAACCGAACTTGAAAAGTGGGGTCCTCATCCTCTAACCGAGTCAAAGAGCTCTTGAGCTTATCCTGGTCGGCCTGGGTTTTAGGCTCAACCGCAATGGACATCACCGGGACGGGAAACTCCATTGCCTCTAACACGATTGGCTTATGCTCCGCGCATAAGGTATCCCCGGTCCGGACCTCTTTTAAGCCCACTATCCCGACAATTTCTCCGGCAAACGCCTCCTCAATATCCTCTCGCTTATTAGCTAATAGTTTAAGTATCCTGCTGACTCGCTCCCGCTTACTGCGGGTTGAATTATACACATTTTGTCCCTTGCGAATTTGACCAGAATAAATACGCAAATAAGCTAAATTACCCACATAGGGGTCAGACTGAATCTTGAAAACCAGCCCGCTGAACGGCTCGGTAATACTGGTCTCTCTCTTTTCCATCTTTTCTCGGTTCTTGGGATGCCAGCCAGAGACCGGGGGAATATCTATTGGGCTGGGCAGATATTCAACCACCGCATCCAATAAAGGTTGAATCCCTTTATTCCGAAACGCGGCTCCGCAAAGCACCGGGGTCAGCTTCAGACCAATGGTCGCTCTGCGAATCGCTAATCTCACCAGTTCCTCACTCAGTTCCTTCTCCTCTAAATAAAAATTCAAAAACTCTTCATCCGCTTCCGCCAGCTTTTCTAACATCTCCTCTCTTGCTCTCAGCGCCTCTGCTTGAAACTCCTCTGGAATCGGTATCTCCCGATACCGAGCGCCTAAAGTCTCCTGGTCCCAGATAATCCCTTTCATCTTCACCAAATCAATCAGCCCAGAAAAATTCTCCTCTGCCCCCATCGGCACCTGAACCGCTAAAGGAACCGCTTTTAACCTCTCCTTCATCATCCGAAGCACCCGATAAAAATCCGCGCCCATTCGGTCCATCTTGTTGACAAAAGAAATCCTCGGCACCCGATAGCCATCCGCTTGTCTCCAGACCGTCTCGGATTGAGGCTCCACCCCTCCATAAGCGCAGAACACCGCGACCGCACCGTCCAGCACCCGCAGTGAGCGCTCCACCTCCGCGGTAAAATCCACATGGCCCGGGGTGTCTATGATATTTATCCGATGCTCATTCCAGAAACAACTAACCGCGGCGCTGGTGATGGTAATCCCTCGCTCCTGCTCCTGTTCCATCCAATCAGTAATCGTGGTGCCCTGGTCCACCTCTCCGATTCGGTAGGTCACGCCCGTGTAATATAAAATCCGCTCGGTGGTAGTGGTCTTCCCCGCATCAATATGCGCCATAATCCCTATATTCCGGGTCTTTTCTATGGGCATTGCTTTTGCCACTGTTTGTCTCTCCGCTATGGCTCTCATTGAAATACCTATCCTATAAACCCCTATCCTCAACTAAATAAAATTCACCAGCGATAATGGGCAAAGGCTCTATTTGCCTCTGCCATCCTGTGAACATCATCCCGCTTCTTAATGGCGCTGCCTTTATTGCCCGCGGCCTCAATTATCTCTAAAGCCAAACGCTCAGCCATAGTATGCTCCGCGCGCTCTCGGGCGTATTGTATCAACCAGCGAATCGCTAAGGATTCCTGACGAGAAGGCGGAACCTCCACTGGCACCTGATAATTAGCGCCTCCCACCCGACGGCTTTTTACCTCCAACAGTGGACTTACATTCTTGATAGCCTTCTTCAGAACCTCTAAAGGCTCTTCTTTATTACGCTCCTTAACAATCTCCATCGCATTATAAAAAATTTTCTCCGCAATGCTTTTTTTGCCCTGCCTCATAATGCAGTTAATTACCCTGGTGATCTGAACATCATTGAACACCGGGTCTGGGTTCAATTTGCGAACAATAACTTTTCCTCTTCTCGGCATAGCTTATCACTCCTCACATTGCTTGAGATTTGGGGCGCTTGGCGCCATATTTGCTCCGACCCTGTTTTCTGCCCTCCACTCCTGCGGCGTCCAAAGTCCCACGAATTATATGGTATCTAACTCCGGGCAGGTCTTTGACCCTGCCCCCTCTAACCAACACCTGGGAATGCTCCTGAAGATTATGTCCAATCCCCGGAATATAAGACACGACCTCCAATCCATTGGTCAGCCGAACCCGAGCAATTTTCCTGAGCGCAGAATTGGGCTTCTTGGGAGTCATCGTAGTTACCCTCACGCATACCCCGCGCTTCTGAGGACAAGAGCCCAGGGCCCGGGATTTGCTCCTCTTGCTCGGCTTGTCCCGTCCTTTTCTAAATAACTGATTGATGGTCGGCATCTTTTAATCTCTCCTTAATTAAACTCAATAGTTTATAAATAATTCAGCTTTTGTCAACCTTCCTTCGGCTCTGCGGGTTCTACTTCTTCGCCAATCGCAATATCCACCTCCCGATAAAGCTCCATTCCAGTTCCCGCGGGAACCAACCTTCCCACTATTACATTCTCTTTTAATCCTCTTAGATAATCGGTCTTGCCATAAACCGAAGCCTCGGTTAGAGCTCTGGTGGTTTCCTGAAAACTGGCCGCACTAATAAAACTATCTGTAATCAAGCCGGCTTTGGTAATCCCAATTAAACAAGGCTCTGCAGTCGCTGGCTTCCCTGCCTTCTTAATCACCTCCTCATTAACCGTGTTGAGAGTGGATTTTTCCACCAAGTCTCCTACCAAAAATTGGGTGGTTCCCGGCTCAACAATTTTCACTCGCTTAAGCATCTGTCTGGCAATCACTTCAAAATGCTTGTCATTGATTCTAACTCCTTGCAGTTTATAGACCTGCTGAATCTGGTCAACCAAGAACCGTCCCAGCTCTTTTTCTTTCTTAATTCTGAGAATATCGTGAGGATTGGGAGAACCCTCGGTTAGTTTATCTCCCGCTTTCACGAAATCCCCTTTATGCGCCGCTAAGGCTTTGCCCTTGGGCACCAGATAGGCCTTGGGCTCGCCCACATTGGGTCTGACAACAATTTTTCTTTTACCCTTCTCCTCTGGAGCAAATTCCACTATCCCATCAATCTCACTGATAATCGCGGCCTCCTTGGGCTTTCTGGCCTCCACTAACTCCACCACTCTGGGAAGTCCCCCGGTAATATCCTTGGTCTTAGCGGTCTCTCTTGGAATCTTGGCAATCACCTCGCCGGCGCTTACCTCCTGTCCCTCCTGAACCACCAGATGCGCGCCAATCGGCAGATAATATCTTGCGAAATTATCTGTGCCCGGAATTTTAATGGTCTTGCCCTGCTCATCCTTGATAGAAACCCGAGGCTGAAGGTCAGCCCGCCTGGAGGGGATAATTACCTTAGTGGAAAGTCCGGTTCGCTCATCAGTTTGCTCCTCCATAGTCACATGCTCAATAATGTCTCCAAACTTCACCCGACCAGAAATCTCGGTCAAAAAAGGCGTCGCGTAAGGGTCCCATTCCGCGACCACATTGCCCGGCTTTATCTTCTGCCCATCCTTCACCCGAATATGCGCGCCATAAACAATCGGAAACTTCTCCTTCTCCCGGTCATTATCATCCACAATTAAAACCTGCCCGTTCCTGCTCATTGCGACCAGAGTGCCATCCTTTTTAGAGACCGTCCTTAAGTCCACGAACCGCGCCATCCCCCCGCTGTTGGCAATATGAGTGGACTGCACCATCTGCCCTGCAGCCGCTCCCCCGATATGGAAGGTGCGCATGGTTAGCTGGGTGCCCGGCTCACCAATTGACTGCGCGGCTATCACTCCCACCGCTTCTCCGATATGCACCTTATGCCCCCGAGCTAAATCCAAACCATAACACTCTGAGCAAATCCCCCAGCTCGCCTGGCAGGTCAGTGGTGAACGAACCAAGATTCGCTCTATGCCTTCCTGCTCAATCCTTTTAGCAGACTCCTCATCAATCATCTCCCCGGCTTTGACAATCACCTTGCCTAAATGGTCTCTAATCTCCCGCAAAGTGACTCTTCCGAGAACTCGCTCAGAAATTGGAATAATCACCTTGCCCGCTTCATAAAGCGGGGTTATCTCAATTCCGTCCAAGGTCCGACAATCCTGCATGGTCACCATTACATCTTGGGCAATATCCACCAATCTACGGGTTAAATATCCAGAATTGGCGGTCTTCAGCGCGGTATCCGCCAATCCTTTCCGGGCGCCGTGGGTGGAAACAAAGTATTGAAGCACGCTCAACCCTTCCCGGAAGCTCGCGGTGATTGGCGTCTCAATAATCTCTCCACTTGGCTTTGCCATTAAGCCCCGCATTCCGCAGAGCTGACGAACCTGCTGGGCGGAGCCTCTGGAGCCAGAATCCACCATCATATAAAGCGGATTAAAGCTTTGATATTCAATCTCCTCTCCCTCCGGTCTCTTTAACCTATCTTTGCTTAATTCTTTGGTCAGCTCCTCAGCAAGCTCCTCGGTCGCTTTACCCCAAAGGTCAACCACCTTGTTATATCGCTCACCTGCGGTAATCACCTGGTTCTCATACTGGGACTCAATCTCTCTCACCTTTTCATAGGTCTTCTTTAAAATCTCACTCTTTTTGCTGGGAATTTTAAGGTGGTCTATGGATATGCTGATTCCAGCTAAAGTCGCATATTGAAAGCCTAAAGTCCGTAACCGGTCGCTCAACAGCACGGTCTCTTTCAAACCCGCATTCCGATAACAATAATGAACCAGCTCATCCAGTTCCTTGCGCTTCATCACCTGATTGACCATTTCAAAAGAAATCTGAGCCGGACAAATCTCATAAAGAATCACTCTCCCGGTGGTGGTCTGAACTGTTTTTCCGTTCAGGCGAATTTTAATCGGCGCATGAACATCTATCTCTCCTTGAGTATAAGCAATCTGCACCTCTTCCGGGCTGGCAAAGGCTTTGCCCGCTCCTTTGGCAAAAGGATTCTCCCGGGTCAGGTAATAAATCCCCAACACTATATCCTGGGTGGGTCCTATAATCGGCTTGCCATGCGCGGGCGAAAGGATATTATTGGTGCTCATAATCAGCACCCTGCTCTCCACCTGCGCCTCTAAACTTAATGGCACATGCACCGCCATCTGGTCGCCATCAAAATCCGCATTAAAAGCCTGACAGACCAGAGGATGTAATTGAATGGCTTTGCCCTCAATCAAGACCGGCTCAAATCCTTGAATCCCGAGCCGATGAAGCGTGGGTGCGCGGTTCAACAAGACCGGATGCTCCCGAATCACCTCATCCAGAATATCAAAAACCACTGGCTCCTCTTTTTCCACCATCTTCTTCGCAGATTTAATAGAGGTGGCTAATCCCCTTTCCTCTAATCTGTTAAAAATAAAAGGCTTGAACAGCTCCAGCGCCATCTTCTTGGGCAGTCCGCACTGATGAAGCCTCAACTCCGGACCAATCACAATCACGGTTCTGCCAGAATAATCCACCCGCTTGCCCAATAGGTTCTGACGGAACCTGCCCTGCTTGCCTTTGAGCATATCTGAAAGGCTCTTCAGGGGTCGCTTATTAGGTCCTGCGACTGCTTTTCCCCTCCGCCCATTATCAAAAAGCGCGTCCACCGCCTCCTGAAGCATCCGCTTCTCATTTCGGATGATAATCTCAGGCGCATTCAGCTCAATTAACCTTCTCAGACGATTATTCCGATTGATTACCCGACGATAAAGGTCATTTAAATCACTGGTCGCAAACCTTCCTCCATCCAAAGGCACTAACGGTCTCAAATCCGGAGGAAGCACTGGGATTCTGTCTAAAACCATCCATTGGGGTCTATTTTCTGAAGCGATAAAAGCCTCTACCAGCCTGAGCCTTTTAGCCAATTTGAGCCTTTTCGCCTCAGAGCGAGTATCTTCAATCTCTTTTCTTAATTTATTCTTAAGCGCCTCTAAATCTAAAGCTTCCAGCATCTTCTTCAAGGTCTCCGCGCCCATTCCCACAGAGAGCTTTTTTCCCTCAGCCAGACATTTCCGATATTGCTCCTCATTGATTACCTGACCAACCTCCAAATCACTATTCCCCGGGTCCACCACCACATAGGCTTCATAATAAATAACCCGCTCCACCTCCTTGCTGGAAATATCCAAAAGCACGCCGATATAGCAAGGAAGGGTCTTGAAAAACCAGATATGCGCGACTGGGGTCGCAAGGTCTATATGCCCGAGTCTCACTCTTCTCACCCGGCTGGGTATCACCTCCACTCCGCATTTCTCACAGGTAATCCCCCGATGCTTCA
>Ga0172364_10002547_pt1 | contig 14505 bp, 16 predicted proteins | sample LakKivSesite10cm_FD_114545 | JGI IMG/M metagenome (GOLD analysis project Ga0172364, IMG submission 114545) | Sediment microbial communities from Lake Kivu, Rwanda - Sediment site 10cm | ecosystem: Environmental > Aquatic > Freshwater > Lake > Sediment | place: Rwanda: Western Province, Lake... | reverse complement strand
TGAAGAGCTTGCTGAGAAATATGGCTGGACAGCTGAAGAAACTGAGGGATTTGCTGTCAGAAGATTTAATAGCTGTGTTGGTTACTGGACATCTTCTTCACTTACAGATAGTTTTTATAGATTGATAGAGGACAAGGGCAAAGTCAGGGGAGCGATTGAAAAAGCTTTGAATGATAAAAGTAAGGACTATCATCATAAGGTTTCTATTGTTAAGCAGTTTATACCTGAAGAACAGAGGGAAGAATATCTACAGAGAATTCTTGAAGAGGAAAAAAGAGAAAGCAGAGGAGAAATAAGAGATATCATCCATGAATATCATAATCCAAAAAAGACACATTCAAGTATTGGACATGATCTGGAGAAATTGTCTCATTATAGGCATATTGGAGATGTTGTAAAAGAGGAAGCAGAATCATTTGAGCCATTCCTTCAGACACTAGTTCTAGAATCAACATACCTTTATAGTGATAAAGTAACGGCATTCATTAAATCTTTTAATATAAAATATAAAGGATTTGACAGGCTGAGAGAACTGCAGCAATTAGAAGAAACGACCAAAAGAGAATTACAGCCAACAGGAACTGAAAACTAATATTTTTTAAATGAACCTTAATTCTTCTTTATCATGAAATATCCTCACTAACGTTCGGGAATTTTCATTATAAACTGAATAATAAAAATTGTCTTTAAAATGAAAACAACATGTTTTGAAAGGGCGATATTCCTTTCATGGTACTGCGGAAGAGGAGACTGCAAGTTCTGCTATATGTCTGTGCAGAAAGATAAAATAAAGAACCCCAAACTTGCAAAAAGGACAAAAGAATCTGTACTGGCAGAGGCAATACTATCAAAGAATCTTGGCTGGGAGATCGAGTTTATATCAGGCGGATACGAAAGCTATGATTTTGATGAGATAGTTGAGCTAGTCAAAAATATATCTCTTATAACAAGAAAGAAACAATGGATAAATATAGGAATCCTGGGCGAGAAAGAGTTGAAAAGATTGCAGCCATATATAGAAGGTTACTGCGGAGCTGTTGAATGTGTAAATAAGAAAGTGCATGATTATGTATGCCCTTCCAAGCCTTTGAAAGAGATAGAGAAGACATATGCATCATGCGATAAGTTAGGATTAAAGAAAGCGATGACTTTGATAATAGGTATAGGAGAGGACATAAAAGATTTTGACAAGCTTAAAGGATTTATCCTAAGGAATGGGATATTAAGGATAACTTTCTATTCACTTAATCCGCATGAGGGGACTCCATTCAAAAGATCACCAAACAAAGAGTATTATGCTGAATGGATAAGGAAGACAAGGGAAAGCTTTCCAAAACTGCACATAATAGCAGGAGCATGGAAAGACAAGACAGAATATTATTCTGAGCTTCTGAAAGCAGGAGCAGACACAATAACCAAATTTCCAGCGATAAAATATTTTGGGACAAAAGAAGCAGAGGAAGTCGAAAGGCAGGCAAAGTTAGCTGGGAAAGAGTTTAAAGGAACTTTGACTAAATTACCAGATATTGATTGGGATGAAGAAGTTGATAGATTAGAGCTGGATGATAAGCTGAAAGAAAAGATTAAAATTAAATTAAAACAATACATCAAGCAAATGGGCAAATAATTCTATTCATACCTAAGAGCTTCCACAGGTTTAAGCTTAGAAGCTTGGATAGCCGGAAGAACACCAGCGATTGCTCCTGCAAAGAATGCAAATAATATACATCCTGCAGTCAGATACCAAGGAAATACAGGCTGGAGTATAGGGTAGCCGGAAACCTTTGCTATAAATCCCCCAAGGCTAGCGATACACCATCCAAGCAGCACTCCAATTATACCTCCGACAGCCCCTAAAAAGCCAGATTCAAATATAAAGACAAAAAGTATGTCTGAGTTTTTTGCGCCTATAGCTTTCATAACCCCTATCTCTTTTGTCCTTTCCAGCACTGCTGTGTACATCGTGTTCATTATATTTACAGAAGCTACTATCAATGATATCAAAGCGATCAAAGCTAATATACCTGATAAAACACCAATTATGTTCCCATAAATCTCAAGCATATCAGTAAGAGTCTGCACATAGAAATCTTCTTTTCCCTCTTTCTGTCCTTTGAATTTCCTTAATTTTTCCGTAATCCTGTCTGCCAGCTCATTTGGATCAACATTAGGCATAGCGCTCATCATTATATATCCAAACTTGTCTTTTTCCTCCGGGTAAAGCCTTGTAAAAGCTTCTTCAGTTATATAAACCTGAGAATCGTCCTGCGGATTTCCAACCTCTTCATAAAAGCCGATGACTTCAAATTTCTCTCCGTTAATAAAAATCTTGTCCCCTAAGCTGACTGCCTTTTTGAACGAAGGTGGCTTTTCTTCAAACTGATAGTTATAGCCAAGGAAAACCTTGTATATATCTCCTTCTTTTAAGGCTCTTCCCTTATACACTTCTATAGTAAAACCCTCATTTATGAAATCAATATCCTTCGGATCCAGGCCAATCACAAAATTATATCTCTTTTCTTTCCCGAACTCTATCTCTCCTGCTTTAAAGTACATAGGAGTTATCTCATTGACCCCTTTTATCTTGCTTATAAAATCCATATCATCTCTTGTGAGGTAAAAATTAGGATCCATCCCAGGAGCAGCTGTACCTTTTGAATATACAAACAGCTTATCAGCACCCATCTCTTCAGAAAGAGTCTTCATGTAGTGCTGAAGGCCCAGGCCAAAGCTAACCAGTGCATAGATGGCCATTATACCTATAAGTATGGAAAGAACAGTAAGCCAGCTTCTCATCTTCCTATGGATAAGGTTCTGAAACGAATATTTTAGGTCTTCCAGGTTCATTTTGCCTGCCTCAATGCCTCAACAGGCTGGAGCTTTGAAGCTTGGTATGCAGGAAGCACACCAGCCACAAGTCCCACTATAAATGAAAATGCCAAAGACATGAAAATAAGGGCCATGCTAACATGCGCCTGTATCAGATCAACACCAAGAGCAGCCCTTCCTGCTGCTGCAAGGCCGTAAGCAAAGATAAGACCAAGGATTATTCCGATAATGCCTCCGACCATCCCCAGCAATCCTGATTCAATCGCAAATATGCCAAATATAGTCGAGTTCTTAGCTCCGATGGATTTCATGATGCCTATCTCTTTTGTCCTCTCTATCACAGCAGTATACATTGTGTTCATTATACCAATCCCACCGACAATAAGAGAAATACCAGCTATGATATACACAAACAGCTGGACTGCAAAAAGGCTTGAGTTTAATGTCTCTAAAGTTTTTTGGGGGCTTTCCACTATAAAATCCTCTTCTCCTTCTTTTACATCCCTCTCTTTCCTCAGCAATCTTTCAACATCTGCTTTCACTTTGTCAATCCCATTCGGATCCCTAACCTTGACTCCGATGATATTAACGCTTCCATCATCACCAAAATCCTGCAGAAGGGTCTCTTCATTGATAAGAACAGCATAATCAAAAAGGAAAGAGCCCTTCTTTTCCATGATGCCGACAACCTCATATTTTATATTATTCAAAAGAACAGAATCTCCTGCCTTTATCCCCTTGCCGAATACATCTTCTTCTGCAAAAGAGTTTCCGAGAAGAACTTTTCTCGCATCTCCATCCTTCAATAACCTGCCTTGCTCAGCCTTTATGTTCATCATAGTCTCTACGATCTTCCTCCTGTCTCCTTCAGGCATAGACATAGCAGAGCCTATAGTCTGCCTGTCATTGAACTCAAATGTTCCGCTCTTGAGATATCTGTTGATTGCCGCCTCAACACCGCTGACCTTCTCGATCTTTTCAGCCAGATCATCAGTCAATGGTGTTATTGCTCCTGTTCCAGGGGGGCCTGCATAGCTTATCCCTGATGCCTGCACACTCAGCACATCCACTCCAAGAAAACCAAATTGGGAAAGTATCGCAGTCCTGAGGCCTTCGCCCAAACCAATCAAAGAAACAACAGCAGCTATCCCTATAAATACTCCAATCATAGTAAGAAAGCTTCTGATCTTCCTTCTCTTAAAATTTCCAACCGAAAACCGAATATAATCGGCTAGCATTGTAAAAAATTAAAATAAAAATTTATTCCTTTTTCTTCTTCTTTCTTTTCCTGTAGACTATGTAAATCACTATCGCAACTGCTACGATGACCAAAGATATCACTATCCCCGCACTGCTTCCTTTCTGCTGCACCCCTAATCTTTCAGCCTCTCCTTTGCTGTATAATTTTAAGATAACCTCAGAGTCTATCCTGTAATCCTTGTTGTTTGCATCTTTGTATACTATCTCTAAAGGGAGAGACAGCCTATCAGGAGCTTTTGAGCTTACAAAAAGGTCAAAGTCTGCTGTCTCATAATCATCTGAATCAATATTTCCGATATAGACTTCTTCAGGAGAGGTTATATCATAATTGTCTCCTTCTTTCAGCTTTATGTTAAGGAATTTTATATTGCTTAATCCTTTATTGACAAATTTTATAGTCACTGTTCCGCTTGCTCCAGCAGTCTTGACACCAGATGAATCTACATAATATCTTATGTCAGGAGCAGCTCCGACAACAATGCCCAGCAGATCAGACCTTTCAAAAGAATTACCAAGATTATCATTAAAGCTTATATCCACAGGTATCTTATAGACCCCAAGAGCTGCATCTGGCTCGACTATAAGGTCATAAGAGAGAACGCCATGCGCTCCTGCACTTATCTGCTTTATCCTCTTTTCTGTAGCTGAGTCAAGAGGAGCGAATGGAGTGGATGCTGATGTCAGGTCAAGCTTTATGCTTACATCCTTAAGGAAAGAGTCAGCAAGGTTTTTAGTGGTTATCTTTATGTTCAGAGGTTCTCCAGGCGCAACTATCTCCGGACTTAGCTCTATTTTTTCGATAGACAATGTTGCATCGCTTGTCTGTATATTTATATCAAAAGGATCAAGCTCGACCCAGCCTGTCTGTGATGTCTTATATCTTAATTTAATCTCATTAGTGCCTTCAACAGCATCTTCATCAACCTTAACCTTATATAAGACAATGACTGCTTTTTCTCCAGTCTGCCTTCCCTGGATCAGACCAATATTTTTTATCTTATCTCCGCTGTATAACGAAAATGGATAGTTATCGACCAGTTCAACCTGCACATCTCCAGCAGCATCTCCTCCCAGATTCTCAATAGTCCACCTTAAGTCAGCAATCTCACCAGGGCTTACGGGATCAGGGTTCTGGCTGATCAGCGTAAAGCTGAGTTGAGCTGTATCACCTATCAATCCCGCAGCAAAGACTGCTGTGCAGAATACAATCAACATCATCAAAATCAAACTAATGCTCTTTTTTACCATCTTGTTCACCTCTAAGATAATGTTTTTCTAGTTTTTCTTTTCTTCTTGAAGATTTTATGATCTGGCCGTCTTTAAGATATTCGATGCGGTCAGCGCATTCAGCAACCCTGCTGTCATGCGTTACCATTATAATAGTCTTGCCTTCTTCTGCATGAAGTTTTGTGAGCATATCTATAACCTGCAATCCTGTCCTGCTGTCAAGGTTTCCTGTAGGCTCATCTGCCAAAACTACATCAGGATCATTTGCCAGCGCCCTTGCGATAGCAACTCTCTGCTGCTGTCCTCCACTCATCTCATTCGGCTTATGATAAATCCTGTCTGCCAGTCCGACAAGCCCTAAAAGATGCTTTGCCCTTTCAGTTCTTTCGTCTCTCGGCTTGTCCTGGAACATCATAGGAAGCATGACGTTCTCCAATGCACTTAATGTGGGGATGAGATTGAACTGCTGAAAAATAAAACCTATCTTCTTGCCTCTGATCTGTGCAAGGTCTGACTCATGCAGCTTTGAGATATCCTTGCAGTCCAGGAATATGTGGCCTTTTGTAGGGATGTCCAGTGCTCCGACCATGTTGACACATGTAGATTTTCCAGAGCCTGAAGGGCCCATTATAGAGACAAACTCTCCTTTCTTTACGCTGAAATTTAAGCCTCTTAATGCAACTACCTCTACATCACCCATCTTATATATCTTCCATACATCCTTAATCTCAATCAAACAGTCTTTGTCTGGGGCCATCTTCATTTAACAAAAGGCATCTTTAAAAATAGGTTCATCATCTTTCCTGCATATGAATATGCGTTCTTCAGCTCTTTCATCCTTTCCTTTAGATCCTTATCAGAGACTGAATCCATCTTGCTGTTGAGCAGGTTAGCCATAGGCTCAACATGGAACCTTAATATAGCCTCAATCTTCTTCCTTTTTATCTTATTGAACGATTTTTCAGCAGAGTATACATTTTTTCTACCTTTTTTTCCTGAAACACAAATCAATCCAAATTTTTCCAGGGTATTTATCGCCTGGCTTATTGAGCTGAGGCCGCACTTAAGCTCTTTCTTCAGCTCATCCTGTGTCTTATCCTCTCCGAAATAGAGCTTAAGCCATACTTTAGTTAATATCTTATGAATACCCATTATCTCATACAGATCAGACATCTCTTCAATAATCTCGCCAACAATAGTTTCGTCACTAACCATAAATAATACTATACATTTTTGGTATATAAACCTTTCGAAATCTTGAAATTTCAGAAATTTCAGAAAATATTTAAATTATTTTTGGGAAAAAAGCTTAGCTTTTTCCTGTCCTTCTGTTTTGGAATGCTGATGAATGGATAGATTTTTAAATACATTATTTTTGTTAGGATTTTATGAAAAAGCCGAAGTACAAAAAGAATTTTGAAGTGTACCATAAGGAAGAGAAGAAGAAAAAGATACGAAAAGAGCTTGTATGGACAATAATCGTTACTGTAATAATGGTCAGCTCAGTGATAACATTCGTGTGGATAGGAGAGGATGAAGGACCAAGCCTAACATACAAGGAATATAATCTTATCAGCAAAGACAACGGATTTTTTTACAAGCAGGATGGCAATGAGTTTACGTTCAGATTCTTTCCTACAGAAGTTGAAGAGTATGTGAAAGATGTCAATACATCAAAGCTGAAAAAGCAGATGCTGTACATCACATTTGACCCAAGCTCTAAGCTTATACAATCCACAGAAGTCCTGAGATTTGAGCTGTCAAACGATCTTCCGAAGATTGATGTATACTTGGGGCAAGGCATAACAGATAACAGGACTGGAGTCTATAATCTGCCTATAATTGACTGTGCTGATGCTTCTGCAGATGTGCCTGTAATAAAACTAGTTGAGGGGAATGAAACAAAGATAACCCAAGAAGGCAACTGCTTTATATTTGAAGCAAAGAATGATTATGATATAATAAGATTCAAAGATCTAATATTATATATTTTACTTGGTATTCTTTAAAGATGGAAGAGACCAATGATATTTCTGGAAAAGAGGAGAATATAGAAGATAAAGATACGAAGTCAATAAGCAACCTGACTTTCTTTGTGATAATAGGCATAATCGTGGTGCTTTTTGTCGCTGTGTTTGCCGCCAGGGTGTTTATAAAGCAGAAAGTCTATACCATGGATGAGATGATAGCAAGGACCTTGCAGGGAGAGGAGAATCCAGAGACAAACTATAAATACAATGGATATGTGTTTGTAAAAGTAGGAACTTTATGGTATACACAATGGCAGCTTGAGAATTATGTACTAAATATACCCTTACATTATGGGCCATTGGAATTAGAGAATGTTAAGGCAGAAGGAAAGCTGGATGAAAGATTTAATTCAGATCATTATTATATCACATTTGATCCTTATGGAAATGATTTTGCGCATGTAGCTGTTGCAGCAGGAGAGATAGGAAGGAATCTTGTTGAAGGATTTGGGGCAAATATAAGCTCTGCTTGTTTGAGCAACCACACTGTCTGTGTAGACAAGCCTATAATAACATGCAACAACACAGACGAGGCTGTAATTTATATCAAAGAATCTGAGGAAGCTAAGATAGTGATGGGAGGAAACTGCTTGATAATACAGGGAAAAGGAACAGAGCTTTTTAAGGTTGCAGACAGAGTCATCCTAAGCCTTTATGGCATAATGAAGTAAGTTTTTTATATTGTTTCTTTTATTGATATGTTATGGCTCATTATTACAGCGAAGAACAGGAATCAAAGCTAAGGTTAAGAAAGTTTAAAGCTATACTTTTAGGGAATGAGCTTGAGTTCTATTCAGGAAGCGGAGTTTTCAGCGCTGACAAGGTTGACAGGGGAACTGAGCTACTAACAAATAAATGCACTATAAAAGAAGGTTCTGACATACTTGATTTAGGATGCGGGATAGGAGTCGTTGGGATAGCTGTCAAGAAGAGCTGTCCAATCTGCAATGTATATCTGACTGACATAAACAAAAGAGCGGTAAAACTGGCCAGGATGAACGCTGAGCTGAACAGAGTTGAAGTTAAGATATTTCAGGGAAATCTTTATGAGCCTTTGAAAGAAAAGAAGTTTGGTGTAATACTCTCTAATCCACCTTACACTGCAGGAAGAAAGGTATGCTTTGAGATAATAGAGAAAGCTGCTGAGCATTTGGCAGAAGGAGGGACTTTGCAGCTAGTTGCCAGGCATCAAAAAGGAGGAAAGATGCTCAAGGAGAAGATGGAGGAAGTCTTTGGAAATGTGGAAGAGATAGCAAAGAAATCAGGATACAGGGTGTATAAAAGTGAAAAAGAAAAAGCTTCTTGACACACTGATGAGCAGGCCTTGCAGGAAAGCGATAAAGACATTCTTTGTCTGGATGATACTATTTGCTTTGATAATATTCCTTTTTATTAAATTTGTATATTTTGTCAAGGAGAACATGCCTGTGGCTTTAAAGCCAACAATAAAAGATGAAAAACAAGATACAGATATGGGTGAATTAATAGTAGAAGAAAAAGAGAAGCCAATCGTGGGAAATATCTCTGTTACCTAGATTTCCCTGACTCCCTCTGTCGTAAGAGCTATAAGCCTTATACCTAATCCTAGCTTCAGCAGAGCTGATAAAGTAGCCATATGCTCTTTTCCATTGCCTGAAATCATATTCAGGGCAACTTCTGTGTCAAGTATTTTTCCTTTCAGCTTGCTATAGATATCCTGCGTAAGTTCAGGGGTGTGCTTGTTCTCATCTATCATAATATATTCAACATCCTTATTTGGGCTAAACCCTAATCTTGCTTCTTTTGTAGTTATAAGGAATATCTTTTCCCATCCAATATCCTCTATAACTTTGTTTACATGGGCTAAAGTGCCTTTTCCTGAGGAAATGTTTGCTACTAAATAAGTCATATAAACTTTTTAGAATCTGTTGTATTTAAAGTTAAGGTTTAGTCAGCATCTCGATAATCTGGCAGGTCCTGCATATATTATATTTTGACGGCTCTCCGCATCTTTCGCAGGAGTTTATCTTGATCTTTTTTTTAGTATCCTTTTTTATATTCTTTAGCTGGAAATCTATTATATTCTCCTTAAATTTAGGATATTTTTTTTCAAGCTTTTTCAGCCCATCTTTGAAGTTTCTTCTGAACGCATCCACAGAGCAGGGGCATTTTCCGTAATAGACGGGAAATCCCATCATCTTAGAATATCTTTCTGCATCTTTTTCCCTTATAAAATATAACGGCTTGACCCTTTTTACAAAATGCGAATCTTTTTCAGTGATGCTTGCAGGGCCCTGCTTTTTTATAGCATTTATATCATTCCTGAATATGTTCATCACAAAGCTCTGCGCTTCATCGTCAAGATTATGGCCTGTTGCAATGCAGTCAAGCTTTAGTTTTTTTGCATACTTGTTCAGAAGATATTTCCTAAGCACACCACATAAAGCGCAGGACTGCAGAGGGGCCCCTTTTGACTTTAGGACGGATTTTAGATAGCACAGAGAATAGCCGAACTCATCCCTGAATGAGATCTCTTTCAATTCTATCTTATATTTTTTACATGTATTTCTAAGATTTTCTAAATTCTTTTTTGTATAGTTGCCTATGACTGCGTCAACAGTCACTGCTATCGGCTTGTAGCCCAGTTTATCAAGTATATACAGGCAGACTGTCGAGTCTTTTCCGCCGGAGACAGCAACACCTATCCTTTCATTTTTTTTGAATAGCCTGTATTTTTTTATAGTATCTTTTACTTTTTTATCTATATCCTTGATGAACTGCTGGTCTTTATCCATAAAACAAAAAGAAAGAAGAGGGATTTAAAAATTTATTTGACCTCAACAACCTTTATCTTAAATTTAAGGGTCTTGCCAGCCAGAGGATGATTTAGATCCAATGTTACTTTTTCTTCTCCGATATTTTTGATGACAGCGTTTATCACATGGCCATGCGGGTCCTTAAGGCCAAGCACCATACCTGGTTTAAGCTTCTCTATATTTTCGCCAAATGCCTGCTTAGGAACATCCTGGACAAGCTTATCTTCTCTTTTTCCATAAGCTTCTTCAGGGCTTATTGCAATCTCTTTTTCATCTCCTACATCCATGCCGATGACTGCATCATCAAATCCTTTTATTATCTTTCCTTCTCCCACAGTAAACTCAAGAGGATCCTTGCCTTCAGAACTGTCAAATACCTTTCCGTCTTCTAAAGTACCGGTGTAATGCACTTTTACTGTATTTCCTTTTTTTGCTTTCAATTCAATCAACTCCTGAATTTTTGTCTGTCTGATTAACTGATTGCTTATAAGTTTTTGGGTAAAACATGAACTTATACGGATTTTGAATTATTTTATCTTCTCTAAACAATTATTTATAATATTTCTTAAGTAAACAGCAAAATCTTCAAAAATACATACCAATGAACCTTCTTTTGCTTTTATCTTATCTATACTATAAATATCATCGTTCCTTACTTTCAACATATAATAATCAGCAACATTAGAATTCCCAAACGAATCAAATGCAACAAATGCCCACTCATAATTGCCGTCTTTTACATCAGACACATTCAACTCAAAGATTATATCCTCCTTTCCACCAGAAATATCCTTACTTTTTAATACACTAAATTCTCCATATATATTACTATACAAGCTAATGTTTATAAGGTTATTCCCATTATCCAATATATCACATGAGAAATTTATAGAGTTATTGAAAACATGATACCCTTCTTCTGGATATCTGGAGAATATTACAGGAATATCAAAATTATCATAAAAAGATCCACTAAGCATTTTTACCTCATCAGGGGATAACACTCTATCATAAAAAGCTACCTCATCCATCCAACCATCAAAATAATCCATCCTGCCACCCCATGCTGATATTGCACTGACTCTCGAATAGTCTTCTACGCCGAATAGAAGAAGGTTTCCACTTGCGTTCTCTTCAACACTAAATACCTTTGAAACATTAACTCCATTAGCATAGAATATTATATTACCCTCGTCATATGTGAGGACGAAATGATACCATGGATTTTCCTTATATTTCAATACTCCAGCTTCCATAGAATCTATAAAATAACCACATCCATTAGTTTCATTAAAGCCCCCTATATCTGTTGATAGATAATTGAGATGGTTGAAACCTATATAATTCCTTCCAGTTTCTTCCCATCTCTCTCTCTCTCTCTCGATAAATAAGGCATGTGCCAATGTGTGTCATCATGCTTGACCCATAGCGAGACAGAAAAATAGTCGTAAGACTCATTTGTGAACGGAATCCTTATAAAATAATCAGATTTTATCTTATAACTGCTAAAATAACATTCATTATGGATTCCAGGCTTACCTGTATTTATCTTGTGTATATTAGATATTATTCCATCATAAGAACCATGTGAATCTTTCATCACATTCCCTTCTGTATGATTATTATCCATGCTCCAATAAGAAACAAGACCACAATATAGGCTTAAGTTTTCATCTTTACAATCCTGATTTTGAGCATTTACAGCAATAATAAAGAAGAGAAACAGAACGGGAAAGATAATTATCTTATTCATTATCAATCATATTTTACATTACCAGTATATTAATTTTTCTGTGATTACCTTATAGAATCCATATAAAAAGGTAAGGTTTTTAAAATGTCAACAAAGATTAAATCTTTATGCTTAACATACAGGAAATATTTGACATAATCGTGATGACTGTATTTATAGGATTTATCTTTAAGGATGTATTCAGGAAGCCTGCTGCTCTGCATTATGATCCAATATCTCAGGTCAAAGGCATGGACTGGAGCAGTTTCTGGTTTTCAGCATCTATAGTGGCGCCTGCTATAATATTCCATGAGTTTGCGCATAAGTTTGTAGGATTGTATTTCGGATTACAGAGTACGTTCCATGCAGCATACTTCTGGCTTTTCCTGGGATTGGTGCTTAAGATGATGAATTTCGGGTTCATATTCTTTGTTCCTGCTTATGTAACCTCTGTAGGAACAGCTACACATATACAGTTTGCTATGTTGTCTTTGGCAGGGCCGTTGATGAATCTGTTATTATGGATAACATCTGCTTCAGTACTTAAATTTGTCAAGCTAAAACATAAATATATACCTTACCTTGCTCTGACATCAAAGATAAACATGTTTTTGTTCTTCTTCAACATGATACCTATAAGGCCGTTTGATGGAGGAGGATTTTTCTATCATCTTTGGCAGGCGTTTGCTTAGAATTTTAATTTTTTAAGGCTACTTATTTTTATTATATTCTAAACATCCAACTTTAATTCAGACTGCACATAAACAAAACCTTCTTTCTCAATCAATCTTTTGTTTTTGTTCTTACTTGCTTCCTTAGCTTCCTTTACAAGATTATAGAACCGTCTCTGTGTCATAGCCCTGTTCTTATCAGATATGCCAAGGACATCACATGCTTTTTCATAAAGTTTCAGAAAATAATAATGTTCTGTTGACCTGATATCCCTTACTGCCTTATCAATAACATCTTTATGCAATCCTGAAACATATATTTTTACTCCTTTTGACAGATAATGGTCTAGCTTGTCAAATTTGAACCCAAAAAATTTATCTTTATTGACCCTGATGCTAAAAGGCGAATGCATCTCTTTAGCGTATGCCATTGCAATGAAAAGGCACATATTTCTTCCTGTAGCATACTCTCCTGAGGGGGTTAGGTTCCCATATTCGATGATTTCAGAATAAAACTTAAACGCATCTTTCTTATATCTCATAAAAGCCAGTTTTTCCAGGTTATGGTTGTATTTACGGATTGAGTCGCCATCGATGTCAATTTCTGGAGATTCAATCCTCGCAATAAAATCAGCAAAGCCCTCCAGCCTTAGTCCGAACAATGAGCTGTATAAATAATTGATACCATATGCGGATTTTCTTCCTACAATCTTCTGGATCTTTTTCTCATAGTTTCTGTTAAGCTCCCAACCCCAATGTTTTTTAGTGATATCAACATAATGAGTCAGCTCATGAAGGAAATACCTTATAATTATAGTAAATTCAAATTTTCGCAAATAAAAATACGGAGCGACTATATTGTTCAAAAACCACATACCTGCGCTTATAAAACAAGCATTTTCCTCATTAACTGCTTTTTTTATTGTATCAAAGGAGTAGTCCCAATTTTTTATCCTGCGCAGAAAGATCTGGATATTCAGCTCATCTGAAAGGATGATATCCTGCCTTTGCCTTAGCAAATAAAATATCGCTTTGCTAAACAATTCTGTACTATATTTTACAAAAGATGAGAAAGGTATCTCCTGAAATTTATCAATATTATACAGGTGGTAATCAACATAGTCTCCTCTTGGCTTTTTTTCCTTCTGGAACTGTACGAACTCCTCAAAATCCTCTTTGAATTCCTTTTCAGAATACTTTTTGAAGATAAAGATGCATCTGACAGTCTTACCATTTATTTTATCTTCTATCACAATATGATTCATCAGATATATTATTTAGCAAAAGGATATATAAATATTATCTTTGGCTTCAGAAAATAACCATACATGAAAACATTTATAAATAATCTATTTTTCTTTTGAGGATATGAAATTAGAGGGTTTAAAGAATTTTTATGACAAGCAGTACAAGAAGCTGCTGATAATACCATTATTACTGCTATTCCTATCTATAGCAAGCATATTTTTCCAGTATTTCACAACAGGAGATTTCATAAACAGAGGAGTTACATTAAAAGGCGGAATCACAGTTACAATCCCCTCTTTGACTGATGTTGATAGCTCTGAGCTTGAATCCCTTATAAGAAGCAATTTTCCAGGAAAAGACATCTCTGTCAGGATACTTAAGGCAGAAGGGGAGAACAGAGGTTTTATCTTGGATGCAGAACTTGAGAGCGCTGAAGACATAAAACTGCTTAAAGAACTACTAGCAGAAAATTATAGCCTTAGTGAAGATGATCTTGGGGTAGAGATAATGGGCGGGACTCTTGGAGCAAGCTTCTTCAAGGAAACATTCTGGGCAATAATGATAGCTTTCCTGCTTATGTCAATAGTAGTCTTAATCTATTTCAAGCTGCCTATACCAAGCCTGGCTGTGGTGTTATGCGCATTCTCTGACATAATCTCAACCCTGGCAGTAATTAACCTATTGGGCATTAAGCTTTCGACAGCAGGGATAGC
>Ga0172364_10002546_pt1 | contig 14506 bp, 15 predicted proteins | sample LakKivSesite10cm_FD_114545 | JGI IMG/M metagenome (GOLD analysis project Ga0172364, IMG submission 114545) | Sediment microbial communities from Lake Kivu, Rwanda - Sediment site 10cm | ecosystem: Environmental > Aquatic > Freshwater > Lake > Sediment | place: Rwanda: Western Province, Lake... | reverse complement strand
TCATGAAGGAAAAAAATCCCGCTGCGGCCGAACGATTCTCTGAGCTTCAAGACAAAATCAAAGAGCAGCTTCTGAAGTTTGAAGAGCTCAGAGGTTTTCTTTGACCTGGAGCGAAAAACCTCCGAGATCGAGGCCATCAACCGAGAGCTTTCTTTCCCCGATACTTGGCAGGATCAAAAGAAGTCTCAGTCTCTCCAGCAAAAAAAGAAAAAGCTCAACCGTGACCTAAAATTTTTCTCCCTCCTGAGGGAGAAAAAAGAGGAGGTTGAGGTTCTGGCCGAGCTCGCTTCAGAAGGAGAGGACATCGGTGACGACTTCAGCCGGGCCGTGGAATCTTTCCAGCAGAAGCTTGAGGACGCCGAGCTCCAGGTTCTTTTCTATGAGGAGGATGACCTCCGGAATGCCATCTTAACCATCCACCCGGGCGCCGGTGGAACGGAATCCCAGGATTGGGCTCAGATGCTCCTCCGGATGTATCTTCGTTACGCCGAGCGCAAAAGTTTCAAGGTCGAAATCCTCGATTACCTGCCGGGCGAGGAAGCCGGCCTCAAGAGCGTCACTGCCCGGGTGGAAGGTGATTATGCTTACGGCTACCTGAGCCAGGAATCGGGCGTCCACCGCCTTGTTCGGATTTCTCCGTTTGACGCCAATAAAAGGCGCCATACATCCTTCGCCGCAGTTTTTGTGTTCCCCGAGGTCGAGGAAGATATCGAGGTCGAGATAAACCCCGAGGATCTCCGCATCGATACCTATCGATCTTCGGGCCGGGGCGGCCAGCATGTCAACGTCACGGATTCAGCCGTCCGGATCACTCATGTCCCCACGGGAATCGTCGTCCAATGCCAGAACGAGCGGTCACAGCACAAAAACAAGGCCTCGGCCATGAAGGTTCTCAAGGCCCGCCTTTATGAGCGAGAGAAACAAAGACAACTCGAAAAATTCGAGAAGATGGAGGAGAGTAAATCGGACATTGCCTGGGGGAATCAGATTCGCTCCTACGTGCTCCATCCTTATCGACTGGTCAAAGACCTCCGGACAAAAGCGGAAACAGGAGAGGTTGACAAAATTCTAAACGGAGAGCTCGATGAATTCATCAAGGCCCACCTCGTCCTGAGAAAAAAACGAGCGCCGAGCTCATAGCCTGGAGGAAAGAGATGGAAAACAAAGATTCCAAAGAAGAAGATAATAAGAAAGAATTCATCCCGCCGCTTGAATTCAGCTCCATCGTTTTCCCCTTTTATACTCAAGCCTTGATCAAGCTCGGAGTAATAGAAGACCCGAGCCACACCGAGGAAGGAAAAAACCTAGAATTGGCCCGGAGGCTGATCGACATCCTCGACCTCTTGAAGGACCGGACAAAAGGAAACCTCGAGCCCGAGGAGGAGAAATTCCTGGAAGCTTGTCTCCAGCAGCTCCGGATGCACTACCTGGCAAAAGCAGAGGCCATCAAGCTCTGAAAAGATGCACATCCTTCGAGGGCTCAAGAATCTGCCGTGCTTTCCCCGCTCCACGGCCGTAGCCATAGGAAATTTCGACGGTCTTCATCTGGGACACAAGGCTATCTTGCGCGTTCTGGTGGAGCGGGCCCAAGAGGGAGGTCTCTACTCGCTTGTCCTCACCTTCTCCCCTCATCCCGAAAAAGTCCTCGGCCAGCGAAGGGTCGCTATGATTCAGACACTGGCGCAGAGGCTGGCAGGCCTGAAGGAGTCCGGCGTCCAGGCCGTCTTGGTGGCACCTTTTAGCCAGGCCTTCTCTCGCCTGACGAGCCAAGAATTCTTCCAGGATATCCTCGTCTCTCTTCTCGGAGCCAGGGAAGTTATCGTTGGCGAAAATTTTAGGTTTGGCCTAAAGCGTCAGGGAGATATCGAAGAGCTACGCCGGCTGGGCCGTGAAGGCGGCGTCATCGTCCATCCCGTTCCCCAGATCAGATACAAGGGACAGATCGTCAGCAGCAGTTTCATCCGTTCCTATCTCTTTGAGGGAAAAGTGGAGAGAGCCAACGCCTTATTAGGGTATCCGTATGAGATTGAAGGAAAAGTCGTTAGAGGCTCTTCTCGCGGTGCCTCTCTCGGGTTCCCAACCGCCAATATCCTCACTGCCAACGAAATCACCCCTGAAGGAGTCTTTTTCACCACAGCCAAGCTGAGCCATCAAGCGTATCCTTCTGTAACGAACATCGGCTTTCGCCCCACCTTCGGAAGGGATGCTTTTCAGGTCGAGACATTCATCTTCGACTTCAAGCGAAGCATCTACGGGAAAAGGATCCGGCTGGGCCTTCTCAAGAAAATCAGGGATGAGAAAGAATTCTCCAGCCCTCAGGCTCTGGTCCGACAGGTCTGCAAAGACTTGGCTGCTGCCCTGGACTTTTTCAAGAAGCTGACACCGGAGTCGAAAGGTTGACTTTTTTCTCCGGATAGTGCATGTTCATTAGGAAATTGGCCTCAGTTTTCCCCAGGAAGGGAGCTGGCTGAGGAGGCAGGAGATCATTCATGGAAGAAAAAATCAAAGCCAGAGTGATGGACGTAGCCAAGATCAAAAGGTCTCTTTACCGGATGACGACGGAGATCCTGGAGCGGAATCGCAACCTGAAAAACTTGGTCATCGTGGGAATTAGGACGCGCGGCATCTATCTAGGCAAACGGATATCAGGGCTGATTCAAGAGCTGGAAAAAGTGGATATCCCGGTCGGCGTCCTGGATATCACTCTCTACCGAGACGACTTCGCTGAGCTGGAAACCCAGCACATGGTCCAGAAGACGGAGATCGATTTTCCCATCTCCAAAAAAGACATTCTCCTTGTCGATGACGTCCTTTTCACGGGACGGACAATCCGCGCGGCCATGGACAGCCTGTTCGACCTCGGCCGCCCCCAGACCGTCCAGCTGTTGGTTCTCATCGACCGAGGCCATCGTGAACTGCCGATCAGAGCCGATTACGTTGGAAAAGTCCTGCCGACCTCCAAGCGGGAAGTCGTCCAGGTCAGGCTGAGCGAGATCGACGAAGCCGATGAGGTCTTGATCACGGAACCGGCCGAATTGAAGTAGGAGTGGGATCTTGGAATTCAAGCACAGACATCTCCTGGGAATCCAGAATCTCGATATCTCCGATATCCTGGCAGTCCTGGACACGGCTGAATCTCTTTCCGAGATCTCAACCCGGGAAGTGAAAAAGGTCCCAACCCTGCGCGGCAAGACCATCGTTAACCTTTTCTTCGAGCCGAGCACGCGGACCCGCAGTTCTTTCGAGCTAGCGGCCAAGAGGCTGAGCGCTGACATCGTCAACTTCAACCAGCAGACGAGCAGCGTGGTTAAGGGAGAAAGCCTGAAGGATACGGTTTTAAACCTCGAGGCCATGAACCCCGACGCCCTCGTCATCCGCCATTCTTGTTCCGGCGCCCCCTACTTTGTGTCCACTTTCTGCCGCTCTCACGTGATCAATGCCGGCGACGGCAGCCATGAGCATCCCACCCAGGCGCTCCTGGACGCTTTTACCATTCGTCAGATCAAGAAAGACTTCAAAAACCTCAGAGTGGTCATTGTCGGAGACATCCTCCACAGCCGTGTGGCCAGGTCGAATGTGTTCCTGCTCAACAAGCTGGGCGCTCAGGTCACGCTGGTCGGCCCCCCTTCCCTTCTGCCCGCAGAGTTCGAGAATCTCGGCGCAGATATCAGCCATAACCTGGATGAATCTCTGGCCGGAGCTGGCGTCATCATGATGCTCCGCATCCAGACCGAACGCCAGAAGGCCAATTACTTTCCTTCAATCAGGGAATACAGAAATCTCTATTGTTTGACAGAGAGAAGGTTCCGATTAGCCAATAAAGACGCTATCATCATGCATCCAGGCCCGATCAACCGGGGTGTGGAAATCTCCTCAGAAATGGCCGATTCGGTCAAGTCAGTCATCCTCAAACAAGTCGAAAACGGCATCGCCATCCGCATGGCTATCCTCTATCTTCTGTTAGGAGGAAGAGAGCGTGAGACTGCTGATTAAGAACGGAAGAGTTGTCGACCCGTCTTCCGGCATAGATGAGACGCTCGACATCCTCATCGAACAAGGGAAGATCGCCGATATCAAGTCACAGATCGAGGAGGCCAAAGGGCTTAAAGTTGTCGACGTTTCCAGGCTTGTCGTGGCCCCTGGTTTCATCGACATGCATGCCCATCTTCGCGAACCCGGACAAGAATACAAAGAGGATATCCAGACAGCCTCCCGAGCAGCGGCCAAGGGAGGATTCACTTCTATCTGCGCCATGCCCAATACCAACCCGGTCAACGACAACCGCGGCGTGACCGAATTCATCCTGGCCGAGGCAGAAAAGAGGGCTGCGGTCAACATCTTCCCGATCGCTGCCATCACCACCGGCCTGAAAGGCGAGGAGCTCACTGACATGGCCGACCTCTTAGATGCCGGAGCAGTAGCCTTCTCTGACGACGGCCGCTGTGTCCAGGGCAGCCTGGTCATGCGGCGGGCCCTGGAATACGCGAATTTCCTCCGGACGCTCGTCATCGACCACTGCGAAGATTTTGACCTCAGCCAGGACGGCCTCATGCACGAGGGCTCTCATTCCTATTTTTTAGGTCTCAAAGGAATCCCCGCCTCAGCCGAAGAGGTGATCGTCGCCAGGGATATCATCCTGGCAGAAGCAGCCCGGGCCAGAATCCACATTGCCCATCTGAGCACCCGGGGCGGAGTGCGACTGGTGGAGGAAGCAAAAAAACGAAAGGTCCAGGTGACGGCTGAAGTGACGCCGCATCATCTTGTCCTTTCCGACGAAGCCCTGGCCAATTATGACACTAACCTCAAGGTTAATCCTCCCCTGCGCAGCCAGGAGGATGTGCAGTCTCTCCTGGCCGCCATAAAGGCGGGGGTAGTCGACGTCCTGGCTACAGATCACGCTCCCCATACGGCCGAGGAAAAGGAAGTCGAATTCGACCGCGCTCCCTTCGGCATCAACGGCTTAGAAACCGCTGTCTCTCTCCTCCTCGACAGGCTGGTGAACAAAAACGTGATGGCCCTGTCTCGGTTTATCGAAATGATCTCGACAAACCCGGCTCGGATTCTGGGCTTGAAGAACAAAGGGCGGTTGATCGTAGGGGCGGATGCCGACCTGACTATTCTCAACCTGCACAAGGAAATAGTCATCGACATCACCACGTTCGCTTCCAAGAGCCGGAACAGCCCGTTTCACGGCTGGAAACTCAAAGGCGCACCGGCGATGACGATCGTGGCCGGGAAGATTGTCTATCCTTTTCCTTAAAAGCTCGGGCTGATGAATCAAAAGGTCGCCAAGTTCGAAAAGAAAATTGGCGTTGAATTCAGGGATAAAGAGCTCCTGGTCCAGGCCTTGACCCACAGTTCTTATGCCTACGAACACCAGCAGAAAACCGGGAAAGACAATGAGGTCTTGGAATTCCTGGGCGATTCAGTTGTCGGGCTGGTGCTGGCCGATTTTTTCATCTCTCGCTATCCGAACCTCAGTGAAGGAGAATTGTCCAAGTACAAATCTGTGGCGGCCAGCTCCGACTCACTGTCTCGATTCGGCCAGAAAATCAGGCTCGACAGGTATATCCTGCTGGGAAAAGGCGAAGAGAGGAGCGACGGCCGGAAGAAGAAGACAATCCTGGCCGGCGCTTTCGAGGCTTTGATCGGAGCCCTTTATCTTGATCAAGGGTACGAAGCGGCCCAGAAAGTCCTTCGGCCGATGCTCGAAAAATCCTACAGCAAGATCGACAGCCAGAAATTCATGATTGACAACTACAAATCGGCCCTCCAGGAGTATTTTCAGAAGGAAAACTTAGCTCCTCCGGTCTACAAGACTTTGACCTCTATGGGCCCCGACCACAAGAAGGCTTTTATCGTTGAAGTCTATCTCGGCCGATATCCTCTGGCTAAGGCCAAGGGCCATTCCAAAAAGAGCGCTGAACAAAAGGCAGCCCACAAAGCCCTCCTCAGCCTTCTCGGCAGAAAAATGAAGGCCCTCACCGCAGAGACATTCATCTTGAAAAAATGATCGAAAGTTACGACTTCGGAGCCATGGTTGTTGACGGAATAAAGTACACGGCCGACCTTATTCTGTTGCCGGGTCGGATAAAATCATCCTGGTGGCGGAAGGAGGGTCATCAATTAGCTCTTGAGGACATCGAAGACGTTCTCCAGGAAGACATCGAGGCCCTCGTCATCGGGACGGGCTTTTTCGGCCTCATGAAAGTCAGCTCCGAGGTTAGCCAAGCGGCTCAATCAAAAGACATCGTTCTCCGGATCGAAAAAACGAAAAAGGCGGCTCAGATCTTCAATGAGTTCGCCGTTCACAAGAAGTCGGCAGGAGCCTTTCATCTCACCTGTTAGGAGGATCCGAGTCCATGGCCAAATGCTCGCGTTGCAACCAGAGAAAAGCGAAAAGATACTGCCCCGCCCTGGGTTCGAAGCTCTGTCCGCTCTGCTGCGGTCTGATCAGGGAAAAAAGAATCAACTGCCCGCCCAGCTGCCCCTTTTTGTCTAAGCATAAGCCTTACCAAGAAAGTAAGATCGTCCACAAGAGGCAGTCTTTCTCTGAAGAGGTCCCCCAAGATGAAAGGCTGCTCTGGCTAACCCTCCATATCGAGGCACCGATCATGGAATATGCCGACAAGAACCCTGCCTTTGTCGATAAAGACGCCCTCCTGGCCCTGGACTATGCCAAGGCAAAAATAGAAAAGGGAAAATCCAAGCTTGTCCTGCCGGGGGAGGAAAACTCGTCAAAAAATGAGGCCGGGAAAGCCATCTTCGAGAGCATCGAACGGTGCCGCTACGAACGAGCCATTATCCTTCCTCAGGAAGTCGAAATCTATAAACAAGAAGAGAAGCTGGCCTGCCTGGATAACGTCATCCTTGGGCTTAAGTATTTGGCTAAGGACAACTGGGATGGCCGCACTTATATTCACGACCTAATCCAGCGCTTCGCTAAGCTAAAGGAACTCTCCCATCAAAAAAGACTGATCACTCCTCCCTGAGTTGTTCAGCCAGCTATTTGCTCATGATTTCGGCCACAATCTGAAGGGACGAAATATTGCTGCAGATGATTTTGATGACCGCCATGAGCGGAACAGCCAGAATCATCCCGGGAATGCCCCACAGCCAGCCCCAGAAAAAAAGAGCAAAGAGAACCGCGAGGGGGCTGAGCCCGAGTCCGTGCCCCATCAATTTTGGCTCAATAAAATTGGCCATCAGAAGATCGATGGAAACGAGGATAAGGAAGATCCACAGCACCGGCCAAAAACTGCCGAACTGAAAAGCAGCGATCAGGACAGCAAAGCCAATGGCTAAGATTGACCCGAGGCTCGGAATATAGTTCAGGAGAAATGTCAGAAACCCAAAGATAAAGGCGAAATCGACCTGAAAGAGAAACAGGACGATCATGGTCAGCAGTCCAGACATGAGGCTAATTGCCGTCTTAATAGCCAGATATTTTTGGATTTGTCTGTCGATGTTCTCCAGGACGCTGTTGATCTTGGCAGCCTTGACCGGGCTGAATGATTTCTCGACTTTCAGCTTGAGCTTGCCGCGGCCGGCGAGCATGAAAATAAGGAAGACGAATATCAAGACCAGCGTGGAGAAAAAGGAAAAAAAACGATCCAAAGAGGAGAGGAGAAGAGTGGCCAGTCTATTAACATCCAGAGTTTTTGTCCAGGCTAACGGATCCCAGCTTATGTTTGCTACTTTGAGCTTCTCCACGATCGAACGGACGATAGCATTCAGCTTCTGGCCGTATTCCGGGAACGAAGCGGCGAATCCCTTGCCGCTCGCATAAAAAAGCATCCCCAAAAGATAGAGGAGAAAAAATGTGATGATGATGATCAGGAAGACGGCCAGGGCCCGGGGAATTTTCAGGCGCATCAGGAACTCCAACACCGGCGAGAGAATGAAGTAAAAGAAGATGGCCAGGAAAAACGGGAATAAGACGGGCTTGGCCAGACGGAGGATGAGGCCTGCGAGGAAGATCAGGATCAACCCCGAGGAAACGAGGACGAGCTTGTTATTTTGCATTAACAGCCGGTCCATTATACAGGTTATCCGGCAAAACCACCATTTTATAATCGCTCGACGGGGATGCTTCCGCGGGGCACTCCCCCTTACGCAGTGGCCCGATTCACCCCCGCCGAGGACAGAAAAAAAAAGAAAATCACCCCTGCTTTCACCCAGAAAGGCGATTGACCCGCCTGGCTGGGCAGATAGAATTAGGCTGATAATCATCGCGAGAGAGGAAGATTTATGTCTCTATTCGAACGCAAGCCTAACCAAACGGGAGAAGGCTCTGGCTTGACCCGGCCAGAGGACACTTTTTCGTCTCTCCAGGGGAACGGGCAACACCAAAAAGAGCTCAGGGAAGAAGAAGTCTATTTTGAAAAGCTGTTCGAAGACGCTCAAGAGGGCATCATCATCGCCGACAGGGAAGGCCATCTCCTCAGAGCCAATAGCGAGTTCAAGAAAATTTTTGGGTTCGAGACGGATGAAACCATCGGACAGAGAATCGATAACCTGATCGTTCCGCCCAGCCAGATAAGCACGGCCGTCTCGATAACCCAGAGGGTAGTCAAAGGTGAGAAAGTGTCGTTCGAAACAGTTCGACAAAGAAAGGACGGCCGGCTCATCGCCGTTTCAGTCATCGCTTCTCCCATCATCTTAAACGGCCAGCTTCAGGCCATCTTCGGGATTTACAGGGACATCACCGAGAGAAAGCGCGCTGAAACCAAAATCCTGAAACAAAAAACCCTTCTTGAGGGAATAAACAAGCTCCTCCAGAAAGTCCTTTCCGGCGAGTCGGATGCTGACCTGGCAACGTCCTGTCTTCAAATTGCAGTGGAGCTTACGGGGAGCAAGTTCGGGTTTATCGGCGAGATCAATGTCCAAGGCCTGGTAGATGCCATCGCTGTGTCCGACCCGGGCTGGAACGTCTGCAGCATCACCACATCTGACGCCGTTGAGCTCCTTAAAAACATGAAAATAAGAGGCCTGTGGAGCCTGCCCATCAAAGACGGCCAGGCGCACATCATCAACTCCCCTAACGCTCATCCGCTCAGAGTGGGAACGCCGCCCGGACATCCCGCCCTGTCTTCTCTTCTTTGTGTCCCGCTCAGCCGGGCCGGAAACGCCATCGGTGTCCTTGTATTAGCCAACAAAGAATCAGGCTATGACTCAGACGACCAAAGTGGCGCCGAAGCTCTGGCCACGACTTTTGTCGAGGCCCTGAACCGTAAGCGGGCGGAGGAGGCCACCCAGAGAGAATCGGGGAAACTCTCGGCCATCATCTCCCGCATTGAAGAAGGGATCGTTTTTGCTGACAGCGATAACCGGATCGTGGAAGTCAACGATTATTTTCTTAACATATTCGGCAAAAAGAGGTCAGACGTTCTCGGCCTGACGCTTTGGGACATCCATCTCGGGGAATCCTTAGAAAGCCTAAGGAGCTCGGTCGAAAAATTCAAGAAAAATCCTCAGTCGCCTCCTCTCGAAATCCAAAAAACTCTCGGCCGGATGGAAGTCATCTACCGGATCAAGCCCATTTACACCGACAACGAGTACAAGGGCGTGCTTCTCAACCTTACCGACGTCTCCGAACTCATCAGGACGCGCCGGGAGGCTCAGGCTGCCAACAAAGCCAAAAGCGAGTTCCTGGCCAACATCAGTCACGAAATTCGGACGCCCATGAACGGCATCCTGGGTATGACTGATCTGGCTCTCGACACTAACCTCACTCCTGAGCAGAGAGAATATCTCAAGGGCATCAAATCTTCAGCCGAGTCCTTGATGGGCTTGATTAACGATGTTCTCGATTTCTCCAAGATCGAGGCCAAAAAGGTTGAGCTTGAGTCGACAACGTTCTGTCTGGAAGATTTCGTCTTTGAGACTCTTGCCCCTCTGGCGATCCAGGCCCACCGAAACAGACTGGATCTGGCGATCGACATAAACCCTGGCGTGGACCCTGAGGTCATCGGCGATCCCGGACGCCTCCGCCAAATTCTGATCAACCTCGTCGGCAACGCCATTAAGTTCACGGAAAAGGGTGAAATCATCGTCACCGTTGAGGAAGCGGTCAAGTCCCAAGAAGAAGTGACGCTGCGTTTTACTATAGCCGACACCGGAATCGGCATTCCAGAAGAGAAACAGAAGGTCATTTTTGATGTCTTCGCCCAGGCTGACAGCTCCATGACCCGGAAGTACGGCGGCTCGGGCTTAGGTCTAGCCATATCATCACAATTAGTCGACCTCCTGGGCGGACGGATCCAGGTCGAAAGCGCGGTCGGAAAGGGCAGCCGATTCCAGTTCACAGCCCGGTTTGGCCGCCTGAAAGAAGCGGCCGATAAGCCGGTCGTGCCGGCCAAGATGATGGCGGCGAGCCGGCCTCTGCTCCTGGTTGAGGATAATCAGGCTTGCCTTGGCCTTCTCGAAAAACTCGTTTCTCACTGGGGCTTTAAAACAACCTGCGCAGAAAGCGCAGATGAAACTATCGTCATCCTGGATGACATCCGGGATAAAGAGAAGCCTTCTCCGCTCGTCCTTTTGGATGCCAACCTTCCGGGACACGACAGTTTCATGATTCTCGACTACCTCAAGCACAACCCGGATATTGCTAAATCGGCAGTCATGATGATGAGTTCCGCCAACAGCCGGGTCGAAGCAACACCCTGGATTAAGCTGGGAATTCCCGCTACCCTGAACAAACCGATCAAACCATCCGAGCTGAAGAAGGTTCTCCTCGAAGTCCTGGGGATTGCTCCCCAAACCCAAAAGCTGCCGCCGTCCGAACCCAAGCCGACCGAGCCGACCTTGAGGCAGACGTATCGAGTCCTCATCGCCGAGGACAACCTGGTCAACCAGAGGGTGGCCATCTACATGCTTGAGAAACAGGGCCATCAGGTGACAGGAGTGATGAACGGTGAAGAAGCTCTGGAGGCACTGGAAAAGGGCAATTTCGAACTCGTCCTGATGGATGTCCAGATGCCCCGTATGGACGGGTTTCAAGCCACCAACCTAATTCGCCAGAAAGAACAAAAGACGGGTGAGCACATTCCCATCATCGCCACGACCGCCCATGCGATGAAGGGTGACCGAGAAAGATGCCTGGAAATGGGGATGGATGACTATATTTCAAAACCGCTCAATGCTAAGCAACTGACAGACACGATCGCCCGCGTCATGAACCCTACCCCTACATCTCCGAGTTCATCCGGGTCGCGGGAAGAAGAGAAAGGGCCAGGCTCATGAAAATCCTCATCGCTGAAGACGACCTTATCACTAGCCGAATCCTGGAAAAAAACCTCCAAAGCTGGGGCTATGAAGTGGTTTTGGCCCGAAGCGGCGAGCAAGCCTGGCAGGCACTCAAGGACAGCAATCTAAGACTGGCCATTCTGGACTGGATGATGCCGGGCATGGACGGGATCGAGATCTGCAAGAAGATCCGCCGACGGAAAAAATATAAATACACTTACATTATCCTGCTTAGCGCCAAAGACCGCAAACAGGATATCATCGCCGGCCTCTCCTCTGGGGCTGACGATTACATGGCCAAGCCAGTCAACTTCCTCGAGCTCCGCGCCCGGCTGCAAACGGGCAAGCGCATTATCGATCTTGAAGACAAGCTCCTCTACGTCCAAAACCAGCTCAAGGATCTGGCCAGCCGGGACAGCCTGACCAAGCTCTGGAACCGAACTGAAATCTCCAAATTTCTACGAGAAGAGCTGGACCGGGCGAAGCGAGAAAATAAGCCCCTCGGGGTCATCATGTTGGATGTCGATTATTTCAAGAAGATCAATGATTTTTTCGGCCATGAGATCGGCGACCTCGCTCTTCTCCAGGTTGTCTCTCGAATCAAGAGGAAGGTCCGCAAGTCGGATAAAGTCGGGCGCTACGGAGGAGATGAGATCATCGTCGTTCTTCCCAACTGCGGCCTCATCGAGATCAGGAAAATAAGCGAACGCCTGCGCGCTTCGGTTGCCCATCGGGGAGTAAAGACCGGTCTGGAAACCTTTCCCGTGACCATATCAGCCGGCTGCGCGTCCAGTGAAAATAGACTTCAGCCCTCGGCCGAGAAGCTCACCAGAGCGGCTGACGCCGCCCTCTTTAAGGCGAAAAATCAAGGGCGGAACTGTGTCGTTGTCGATGATTATGTCGCCGAATATGCGAGAGAGGTAAAAAATGCCTGACCACATCAATCCCTGCCAGAACCTTCCCATTGATTACACCGAGGTTCTCGAGAGGATCGGAGGAGACAGGGGTTTTCTCGAAGAACTCCTCAAGATCTATATTGAGGAATGTGACGAAAAAATAAGAGTGCTTAAAGAAGCAGCGGCGCACCAGGATTTCTCTTTGATTCAACAGCTCGGACACAGCCTCAAAGGCTCATCTGCCAACCTGAGCTTGCCCTCCCTCCAGAAAGTCTCGTTTTCTCTGGAAGTGGCCGGAAAAGAAAAAAGTATTGAGCTCGTGATGAGCGCTCTTGCCGCCTTGGAAAGTGAATTTGATAAGCTGAAAGACTATCTGCGCCAGAACCCGCCTCCACCCCCGAGTTCCTGAACCATCAGGCTCTGGAATCAGCAGGATGATTTAATGAGCCAAAGCCTCTCTAAAGGCCCTTAGATATTCCTTGCCAGTTTCCTCAAACCCGTCCTTAATCCGCATCACTCCGAGGATGTAATTTTGGACACGGGTTACATAGATATTATCAGCATAACGATCTCTGACATGGAAGATGAAATCAATCTTATCTGGGACCTGACCGCCTTTGGTTAAACCTGTCAGATATTGCTTGAACATATCTTCGGCTTCCGCATCGCTGTCTGCTTCGACCAGGAACAGATCAAATTCTAAATCTTTGTGCTTGTAACTGACCAAATAGCCGTCATGGAGAAAACTAAACCCGAGAAAATTGCGCAGGATGAACTTCTCACTGTTGGCGATAACCCCTTCTTTCGGAAAATAATTCAGGGGCTCCGGCAGGCTTCCCTTCTCTTTAACCTGTTTATCAACCTCCCGGGCAAGAAGTTCTAACCTCTGCTGAGCTTCCTCGCCGCAGTCAAAGCAGAGAAGCTTGATATACTTGGTGCCGGTGACAAAGTTCAGCGTCCCCTCCTCTTGATATCCTTGAATCCCAATGGAGAGGAACTGACTCTCCGGATACCTTTCGGTGCTGTAGATCCCGAAGGCATTCTTCGCTGACCCCAGGTCGTAGATTTCCAGAGTCAAAGAGGCAGGTGATTCGGCGTTCTTATACTGAGCCACCAGGAGCTCTTTAAAATCGTAGCTCAGGTAGGCTTCAGCTGCCCCATTGATGTACTCGAAGAGAGTATCCGGGAAGTAGTACTGCGGAGGCTCAGCCAATTCCCATCCCGCCACCAGGGGCAGAAGAGCCTGAAGGGATGAAGAGCCGGCCTGGTCGCTGGAGGCATCGGCCAGAGAGACTAATAAACAGACAAGAATCCCAAGGCTGCGGACACTTCTCCTCTTCATTGCTTCTTTCCTCAACTCAAGACTGTTTCACTTTACACTATTGGAGGAGCGTTTTCAAACTGCCCCTGAGCTCAGGCCTGTTGACAGACATGTGAAAGTGGGGTAATTATGGGAAGAGAAATGAGTTCAGCAAAAGTCGTTGTCATCAAAAGCAAAATCGTTCCAACCTCGACCAGAGAGCTGGACGAGCTGAGGCTAGCTTCGATGATCGAGCGAGGATTCAATCTTCTCTGTGGGACTCAAGACATTAAGGAAGCCATCAGTCAAATTTTTTCCCCGACCGACCGGGTCGGTATCAAAATCAACACGATCGGCGGCCGCAACATTTCCACCCGGCCGGAGCTCTCTTTAAGCCTGGCCAATCTCCTCGTCCGGAGTGGCCTCCAGGAGAAAAATATCATCATCTGGGACAGGACCAACCGGGAGCTCCGGGAGGCCGGCTACCGCCTGGCCACTGATAAGGCTGGGCTGAAGGTTTTCGCGACCGATACCGAGGGCGTCGGGTATGAAACCGAACTCGTCTCCCATCTCAACATCGGCAGCCTTTTCTCGACCATCCTGAGCAATTTTATCACCGCTTCGATCAGCCTGGCCATCCTCAAGGACCATGGACTGGCCGGGGTCACGGCCAGCCTGAAGAATTACTTCGGGGCCATCCACAACCCGAACAAATACCATGATGCTCACTGCGATCCGTTCATCGCCGAGCTCTTTGACACTCGACTCATCAAGGACAAGCACAAGCTGTCGATTCTTGACGGACTCCGCATCCAGTATCACCGCGGCCCCAGCTTTCATCCCCAGTGGGCGGAGAACGGCGGACTGCTCATTTTCAGCCGGGACGCCGTGGCTGCCGACTCTGTTGGCTGGCAAGTCATCGAAAAACTGAGAGCCCGGAAAGGGCTGCCCACTCTTGAAGAAGAAAAAAGAAGGCCTCTTTATCTTCTCACAGCCGAAAAAATGGGGCTCGGAGCAGCTGGGCTCGACCGGATACAAATCCTTGAGGATGAGGTATAATGAT
>Ga0172364_10002545_pt1 | contig 14507 bp, 14 predicted proteins | sample LakKivSesite10cm_FD_114545 | JGI IMG/M metagenome (GOLD analysis project Ga0172364, IMG submission 114545) | Sediment microbial communities from Lake Kivu, Rwanda - Sediment site 10cm | ecosystem: Environmental > Aquatic > Freshwater > Lake > Sediment | place: Rwanda: Western Province, Lake... | reverse complement strand
TGATTTTGTCAAGACCTACTTCAGGCTAGACGACGACTTGCTCACAGTTCACTCACGAATCGACAAGGACGAGCACATTAGGAAGGCAATCAACACCTTGAAAGGTCTACGCATTCTCCGCCAAGACCCATGGGAGTGCTTGATCTCGTACATTTGCGCAACCTACAAGAGCATCGCGGCAATAAAGCGTATGCTATTCAATCTTTCCAGAAAGTTCGGTGAGAGAGTCTGTTTTGACGGCGTCGATTTCTACATATTCCCCACGCCGGAAAGACTGGCAACAGCGCATTCAGTCGATCTGATCAAGTGTGGTCTCGGTTACAGGACGAAATATGTCCGTGAAACGGCAAGAATCGTCAACCGAAAAGGGCTGGAATTCGAGCGTTTGAAAAATGCTGACTATAAAGAAGCCAGAGCGGAGTTGGTAAGATTTCCCGGTGTTGAGTTGAAAGTTGCAGATTGCATCTTGCTGTTCTCTCTTGAGAAGCTTGAGGCGTTTCCAGTTGACGTGTGGATAAAACGTGCCATCATAAAACATTATGCCAGTCATTTTCAAGAAGCGTTTATCTCAAGAACAATGAGCAAGCGATCATTGACCAGTAAGGAGTATGAGAGGCTGAACACGTTTGGAAGGGAGTATTTCGGCGAATACGCTGGCTATGCTCAAGAGTACTTGTACCATTACGAGCGAACACAATTCTGAATTGTCCATTTGCAGCGTAAGGTTTAGAGACCAAACTCTATGGAGCAGGCACTTTTTCTTTGGAAATCCTTTCTTGCCATCTCTCCACTCGTTTCTTGACCTCTTCCGCTAGCTTCTCCTTGGGAACGATCCGACCCTTAATTATAACCTCATCATCTATCACCATGCTGGGCGTGCTCAAAATATCGTACGCCACTCCTTCGTCCAGACCCTCCTTCGTGGCCATATTAACCTCCCTATAACCAATACCGAATTCCTCTGCAACCTCTGAAGCAATGGCTTTGGCGACAGGACAAACTGAGCAAGTGGGCAGAGTAAAAACCTTCAACTCCAAAGTCATTTCCTCCCCAGTTCCCTATTCTACTTTGCGACAGACTTTTTAAATCTTTCATGAATAGCTTAAGAGCGGAAAATGTTTAAATCAAAATGGAAACAGCATAGTAAAGACGAGCGAAACAAGAGAAAGAGGGCCCGTAGCTCAGCTAGGTAGAGCGCCAGGCTCATAACCTGTTGGTCCCCGGTTCGAGTCCGGGCGGGCCCACCAAAAGCCTATAGGTGCATCTCATTGTTTGATCATGTCAACAAGCCGCATTCCATTATTGAACGCTCGTTTCATCTCAGCGCTATCATCTTTTACTATGCCCAGTGAATCGTCGTCATGAGAATATAGAATCGTGCCAATCAATTCGATGTTTGCCCAGTTGAAAAATCCCTTCACCGTGGTCTGGATTGTGCTGAATTCTTGATCTGTGCCTGCTACTGCTATGAAGATTCCTTTCTTGTGCTTTTTCATTCTTCTTTCGAAGCCGAAAGCTCCGTCGCCACGTTTGACGTAGGGCATGAGGCAGTTGCAGCGGTCTATCATGAGTTTGACTTGGGCACTTACGGTGTCAAAGTACATAGGTGAACCTAGCACTATGGCATCGCATGAGTCTAGTGCAGTATAGATTGCTTTCATGTCATCGTTGAAAAGACAGTATTCTGGTTTTGGATCGACCCCGCAGCTTTGGCAGGGCTTGATTTTCAAATCGTTCAAGTATATTTTTTCGGTAGGGGCTCCTTTGCTGCTCGTGCCTTTCAGCACTTGTGAGACAAGCAAATCCACGTTTCCATTCTTTCTCGGACTACCTACTATTCCGCAGACTTTCAAGGTTAAACTCCCTTAGGGTCAGGAATTTTTAGCCTCCTGGCCAAGTTTGCCACTCTTTTTCCCAGTTCCATGCAGCTTTCGACGTCTTTCTCGTTTGGGTTTTCAACTGACGCGGCGCCATAGTGCTTGTCGTCAGGTCTGCCTTGAATGATCATACCGTGGATAAGCATGGTTTGCAGCATAGAAAGCAGTGTGGTTTCTGCTCCTGATGCGGTTCCTCCTGAGCTTGTGAAGGCTGCGCCGACTTTTCCTTTCAGCTTGCCGTGGATCGTGGTAGATTCATCGATGAAGGCCTTGAGTTTTCCTGACATTTGGCCGTAGTATGTCGGCGAGCCCATGATGATTCCATCTGCTTCCTGCAGGTCTTTGAGGGTTACGTTGTCAACTTTCTTGATGATGGCCTTTGCTCCATCGACCTGTTTGGCGCCTTCTGCAACTGCAAGAGCCATTTTCTCGGTATTTCCAGTTGTAGAATCATAGACTATGAGTATTACCGTCATGTTGCGCCACTCTCAGAGTGGCAGACAGTGTCTGTTGCTCATATTTTAGGTTTGCCAGCTTCTTTTCTGGGTATAGAAGATTGTTCCACAAGCTATAAGTGCTCAAATGGGTAAAGGTTTGTTTGAGGGGAACGGTAGGTTTAGTTATAGGGGAGAAAGGAGAGAAGGGAGAAATTTGTTTCTACCATTCCCCTCATACGTTTTCCATCATTTCTGCATAAGTTGCTTTTAAACTTTTCTTTCCATTTACGATTAAACCCTTTAATTTTCCGGAAAAAACCGAGTTTTTCAGCGTTTCTCGCTCAACGCAAGCCTCACTTCTTCCTTAAATTTCACGCTGTCCATGAAAAAAGTCCGTATAGGCTTAGCATTAACTATCAGCACGTTGTTTCGACGTTTAATCGCCTCTTCAGGCTTCTCCCACTCGTTTATCAGATCAATAGGGAGGTTTGGTGCAACTTCCCTTATTTGCTCTTCCATTTTCTTCGCAAACTGGTACGAAAATTGGCACACTGGTGAGTATAGAATCACGGCTCTGCCCCTGTCTTCGGGCAATGGCTCATACTCTTGCATAGGGCTTGCTTGTTCGTAGTTACCCTCAACTTGTGCGCTCCCATCCCATGCGTTCACCCCCCTTAATACTTGCATAGGGCTTGTTTGTTCGTAGTTACCCTCAACTGGGTAGTAGAGCATTTCTTCGTTTTCCGGGGTTGGAAGAAAACCGTTCTTTTTGAAGAACTCGGGCATGGGCAGAAACTCGCCCGTGTTGAAAGCTTTTACAAGAATGAATTTGCATGGTTTGTTTCCTAGGCAGGTTTTTCTCTTTTTTGCATCTGAAACCAAGCTTTGCAGCAGTTTGGTGCCTATTCCGTGTTTCTGCGCTGATGTTGCCGGGTTGTAGATACACAGCATTCTAAGGACATTCTTCCTTGGGGAAGCGTTTGTTAGGTCTGATTCTTCCGGATAGAAGAAGATTTGAGCCACGGGTTTATCCTCGAAGTAGGCAATCTTTGCGACTGATCCGTATTTCCTGAGCATTTCACGTAGCCATTGTCTCTTAAGGTTGACTCCTTGACGGTGAATAGGGTCATCCATCCTTTTTGAGGAGCAAACGCTAATCAGGTCTTCGATGTTTGACTCAGTCAGGTCCTCGATTCTGATCTTGTCTTCCATCAAGTTCTCTCCAGACGTGTTGCCGGGTTCTCTTGTGATCCGGGTGCCCAGTAATTTCTTGATTCTACAAGCATGTCCTGAGTACCTCGCTCTTGCTCATGATTTTCTTTGGCCTACGGCTCAGTCTCCAAAGTGTATGGTCCACTTGTAAGGTTTTCCGCCCCGCGCTTCTGAACAAGGACGCTGTCCTCTATTCGAATGCCGCCAAAACCCACAATGTATACGCCCGGTTCGTTCGTGACCACGTTACCAACACGCAGTATGTCTTTGCTTTCGGAACTCAGCGCTGGCGGTTCATGAACTTCCAAGCCCACTCCATGGCCTAAGCCGTGAACAAAATACTCTCCGTAACCAGCACTCGTTATGATTTTTCTGGCAGCGGCGTCGATTTCTCTGGCTCTTGCTTTCGGCTTTATCGCCTTGAAAGCCTTCGACTGCGCTTCACTGACGATTTCATACAGCTTCTTCTGCTTCTCTGAAGGCTTTCCAGCCACCATAGTCCGTGTCATGTCGGAGCAGTAGTGCTGGTAGGTAGCACCTATGTCGACTACTACAAGGTCACCTTTTCTTATTTCTCTGTCTGTGCAGCCCCCGTGGGGAAAAGCAGAATGTGCAGCTGAAGCGACTGAAGTGTCAAAAGCAGTTCCCCATCCTCCATTCTTCCGCATCGTATACTCGATCTCGGCAGCAACTTCGATCTCCTTGATCCCAGGCTTGATCGTTTCGTAGGCAGTCTTCATGCCTGCGCTGGTCAAGTCAGCGGCTTTCCGCATAAGCTCAAGCTCTTTCTTGTCCTTTACCTTGCGCAGCTCCCACAGAAGATTGCTTTGCATTTTCAGCCTTGTCTGACCGCGCAAGTCTTTCATGAAACTGCGATGGCCATCAACGCTCAGTGAGTCAACGGCCAAATTCTTGATTTTTAGAGATTTCACTTGGGTGGTTATTTTCGTTATTAGGTCTTCGCGTTTCTTCACAAGTTCTACTCTGAACCCTTTGCCTTCGGTTTTCGCTTGTTCGTAGTTCACTCCGTACACGTAGATTGTGCTTTCGCCCCGAATCGGGATCAGTACGCATGCAAGCGTGGCGCGTTCTGTCTCGCCAAGTACACCCGTCAGGTACATCTGGTTTGCAGCGTTGAAAACAAGGAATCCGTCAAACCCTTTTTTCTCCAAGACTGTTCGTTTCAGAGCTTCTACTCGTTCCAAGCACTTCGCCTCGTAGAATAGAGATGAAGCGTATTCTCTTTAAATATCTTGACGTTCGCCGATGAGGTCTCCAGCCTTCTGGGTCAGAATAGAAATTCTTAATTATGGAATACGGCACTGTTTGTTGGCTCGTGTACGGAATTGCAACATAGCATAGAAACCAGAGAGTTAACCAGAACCTTCAAGGGACAGGATAAGCCAGTCGTGGCGCTCGACAAAGTCACTATTTCTATTGAAGAAGGAGAGATTTTTGGATTGCTTGGACCCAACGGTGCTGGCAAAACAACGTTGATAAAGATTCTGACAACCTTGCTGCTTCCGACGAGCGGTGAAGCATACGTAGGCGGGTTCAACGTAGCAAGTGAACCGAACAAGATAAGAAGAGTCATAAGCCTCGTTTCCGGAGGCGAGACGCCGGGCTACGGGATACTGTCCACCAGCGAGAACCTTTGGTTTTTCTCCCAACTTTACGGCCTATCCTCTTCGGCAGCGAAAGAGAAAATCAGTCAACTGGTCAAGGATTTGGAATTTGAGGAATACGGAAAAACGAGAATGTCGAAGCTGTCAACGGGCTACAAGCAGAGGCTGAATTTTGCCAGAGGCTTGTTGAGTGATCCCAGAATACTGTTTCTGGACGAGCCTACTCTGGGGTTGGATGTTTTGACTTCGAAGAAGCTGAGAAGCTACATCGTGGATTGGACTAAAAGGGAGAGGAAAGGCACTGTCTTGTTGACAACGCATTACATGGCCGAGGCGGACGAGATGTGCGATAGGGTAGCCATCATCGACCACGGCAGAATCTTGGTCTGTGATAGCCCGCTCAAGCTTAAGGAGAAGCTCAGAGAGAATGTTATAATGAAGGTTGAAGTCTCGTCCGTGCAGGCTGATTTCAGTTTCATGGAAAGAATGGCGGGAGTAGTCGGGTCCACTCAGACACGAAGCATTCAGACAAACACAACCAGCCTCAAGGTCATGGTAAAAGACGAGGATGTTTTCTCCAAGATTCTTTCGAGACTGGAGCAGCAGAAGCTGAGGATATCGGCAGTCAACAAGGCGGAACCGACTCTGGAAGACGTTTACATCAGTCTTTGTGGTCGAGGCTTCGAGGACCAAGCAGAGGCAACAGCCAATGCGTGAAGAGCTAGCGCTTAACCTGAGGGCAACGTACGCAAGGCTGTGGGTCAGAATTAAAGGTGGTAACAGGGAGCCTGAATGGCTCATAGCGGAGATGATTATTCCCATCTTGACCCTCAGCGCCTACATCTACATGTACAAGATGGTTAACGCTCCACCTGAATTCTCTGGCTTCGTGATCATTGGCGGAACGATGATCGCGTTCTGGTCGAACGTGCTGTGGAACATGTCGGCACAGTTCTACTGGGAAAAAGAGACTGGAACACTGGAAGCCTATTTCGTCGCGCCAGTTTCAAGAATGGCCATCCTTCTCGGCATGGCGTTGGGGGGAATCGTGAATACTACGCTCAGAGCCATATCGATTCTCGTTGTTGGATTGCTTGTCTTCCAAGTTCCTTTGATGATCTATGAGCCCTTGACGGCCTTACTGATATTCTTTCTAACTCTCATAGCTTTGTACGCGTTGGGCATGCTGTTTGCCTCCTTGTTCATGATGTACGGTCGAGAAGCCTGGCACACTGCTAACCTTCTCCAGGAACCCGTTCAGTTTCTCTCGGGGTCGTATTTTCCGATTGGCGGTCCCGCCGTTCCTTACGTGGTTCAGCTCTTGTCGTCGCTTATTCCACTGAGTTTTGGCTTGGACGGTATAAGGAGAGTCGTAATCTTGGGTGAAGGAATAGCGAACACTTGGCTGAACGTGGTTGCACTCGTAATCTTCATACTAATTTTGCTGCCGCTGGCTAAGGCTGCCCTGAATTACATGGAGAACCTAGGCAAGAAGGAAGGACGGTTGACACTGAGATGGCAGTAAGCACTGTACTCAGAGCAGTGAAGCAAGCCATTTGGCTCGGGTGGAAGGTTGACACCAACTGGGCTGACCCTCTCGTGTTCGCCATATACTACCTCGTTAGACCCCTTGCAGGCCTGCTCATCGTAGGCTTCATCTTCCTCGTAGGCAGCTTCTCAGCTGGAGGAGCACTCAACTCTGAATACTTTACCTACATGTTCATCGGAAACAGTTTCTTCATCTACGTAGTGCAGATCATGATGACGATGACCATGCTAATACATGAAGACAGAGCACACTATGAAGTGCTGAAACACATCTACCTAAGCCCAAGCAGTCTGACTTGGTACATTCTGGGCAGAGCCCTGAACGGCGTAATGAACGCAACGGTTTCGCTACTTCTGACTCTGGGCTTCGGAGTAGCCATTTTCCAAGGCTTGCTTGGAGTGCAGATTCCAATCAACTGGCTGCAAATCGACGCACCACTTCTAGCGTTAAGTCTGATCTTGGGAATAACATGTTTCATAGCCATGGGGTTCATCCTCTGCGGGATAAACATAATGACATCGAAGGTTCAGTTCATGCTCACCGAGTACGTGTCAGGCATTCTCTACCTATTCGGCGGCGTCATCTTCATTCCACAAATCCTCCCACCATGGGGTCAAACAATCTCAAATGCCCTGCCGATCACGTACTTCCTCAGAAGTGTAAGGTTCTCCATCCTGCATCAATCTGACTTTGCAGTTCAAACAGATCTGATGTATCTAGTTTTGACGATGCTCGCAACGATAATGATTAGCTTGGCCGTTTTCAAGGTGTCGATGTACAAGGCTCGAAGGGACGGCTTGATCGACAAGAAAGAAGAGTACTAGCCACCGCTAACGATGGGCAACAGCGCTACGTGATCACCGTTCCTCAATTTGGTCTGAATGCCTTTCAACTGATTGAGAAGGAAACCGTTCACAGTAACGATGTAATTTGGCTTCAAGTCTGCAGCCTCAGGCTCGTAGATGGCTTTCCTGAAGGGGTCGCCATACTCTTTAGAGAGGAGAACCAGCAAGTCGGCGACCACAGCGTTGCTTGCTACCTCGATCTCTTCTTCTCTCCTGTTTCTGGTCAAGTTTTTTATGTGGCCAAGGTATTCAACATTAACTCTCAAGTTTGGCACCCGGTTCTTCATCAGTCCTAAGACTGCTTGTCGTTATTATCCGTTTCAGCTTTACGCTGCTTGTTGACAATTCTTTTATGTTTGCCGAGCAGTCTAATCGTTTAGGTGTCCACATCGATGTTTGATGAGAGTAAGCTAAACGAGGTTCGCAGACAGAGAGAACGATGGGAGAAGGAAGCCGTTACCAAGAGTTTTGGCAAGCTCCCTGAAAGAGGCGGAATAGCAACTAGCTCAGATATTCAAGTCGATCGACTCTATACTCCAACGGATCTTGAGGATTCAGACTACCTGAAGGACTTGGGGTTTCCGGGCGAGTACCCGTTTACCCGAGGCGTTTATCCGACGATGTATCGAGGACGTCTGTGGACTATGCGACAGTATGCTGGCTTTGGCACTGCTGAGCAGACTAATCGACGTTTTAAGTACTTGTTGGAGCATGGACAGACCGGCTTGAGCGTGGCTTTTGACTTTCCAACCCAAGTGGGCTACGACTGCGATCATCCTCTGGCGCTTGGTGAGGTCGGCAAAGTAGGCGTCAGTGCAAGTACACTGCGCGACATGGAGACGCTGTTTGATCGGATTCCTCTAGACAAGGTTACAACGTCAATGACTATCAACGCTCCAGCCAACGTTCTGCTTGCGATGTATGCTGCTGTTGGACAGAAGCAAGGAGTTGATCAATCTAGACTTGGAGGCACCGTTCAAAACGACGTTTTGAAAGAGTACGTGGCCAGAGGAATGTACATTTTTCCGCCAAAACCCTCCATGCGCATGATCACAGACCTATTTGAGTACTGCAGCCAGAACATGCCGCAATGGAACACTATCAGCATAAGCGGATACCACATTCGTGAGGCTGGCTCCACAGCCGTTCAAGAGGTGGCGTTCACGTTTGCAAACGCGATTGCCTACGTGCAGGCCGCCGTTGACAGAGGCCTTGACTTGGACAAGTTCGCGGGCAGACTATCGTTCTTCTTTGCCGCACACAACAATTTCTTTGAGGAGATCGCCAAGTTCAGAGCGGCCCGAAGGCTGTGGGCTAGGATTATGCGAGAACGCTTCAAGGCCAAGAGCCCCAACTCGTGGATGCTTCGTTTTCACACACAGACCTCTGGAGTCTCGCTTACGGCTCAACAACCCTACAACAACGTTGTCCGTGTTGCCTTACAAGCGTTGATGGCTGTCATTGGCGGGACCCAGTCTTTACACACGAACTCGTTTGATGAGGCTTATGCTTTGCCGAGTAAACAAGCTGTCACAATTGCGCTTCGAACTCAGCAGATAATCGCCTACGAGAGCGGAGTGGTCGACAGCGTTGATCCTCTTGCTGGCTCATACTACGTCGAGTACTTGACGAAGGAGATTGAAGAAAAGACAGAGAAATACGTAGAGCGGGTTGATGACATGGGTGGAGCGGTCGCGGCCATCGAGAAAGGGTTCATTCAGCGCGAGATCACCGAGAGTGCCTACCGTTTCCAGAAAGAAGTCGAAGCCAAGAAACGTGTAGTCGTCGGCGTAAACGATTTTCTAAGCGAGAAGGAAACTCCGATGAAACTTCTTCAGATAGACCCAACTGTGGAAAAAAAGTTGGTCCAGCAACTGGAGGAGGTCAAGAAGCAGAGAAACCACGACAAAGTCAATGAAGCACTGGGCCAGCTGAGAAGAGCGGCTGAACAAGAAAACGTGAACCTGACGCCCTTCATACTTCAAGCGGTCAAAGAATACGCGACGTTGGGGGAAATATGCGGCACTCTGCGCGAAGTGTTCGGTGAGTATAGGCCACCTTCAATCTTCTAGCATATTACAAACAGGACGTCGCCTTCATTCACTGGTGAGCCTTCGGAAACGTTTATTTCGCTTATCGTGCCGGCTTTTGGTGCATTGATTTCGTTTTCCATTTTCATGGCCTCGATGATGCAGAGTACCTGATTGGCTTTGACTTGATCATTTTTCTTGACTTTGACTGAGACGATCTTGCCCGTCATCGGCGCAGTCACAGAACCCTCTGCGAATTGTTTCTTGGTGATTCTTCTCGCAGGCGTTATGAGCGCTGGTTCGGCTACAGTCAATGCTGTTTTCTGTGTTGAGGTTTTCACTTCAACCTTGAATGCGACTTCTTCAACTTCCATCTGGCAGGTCTTTGCGAGATCAATCTTGGGTACGCGCACTTGATAAGTCTTGCCAGCCACTGTTATCGGGAAGCCTTTTTCCGTGTCAGTTGTGTCGGTCTGAAGTTCCACGCTTATGATTTTATCATTTACCTTAGCAGTGAAGCCCTTCTCGTTGTTTCTTGTTATTTCGACTTTTTGAGGTTTACCGTCTATGAGGATTTCGTAGGTCGGCATAATCACGCACCGTACTCTGCTAGGTTCTGTCTACCCGCTAGGACCCAGTTTGACGTGTTGTTCTTCTTCCTGGCAAATGTGAGCGCCTTGATACTGTGTGAATTGGCGGAACAAAGCGTCACGGCAATTGCGATGGCAGCAATCTGTTCGAGTTCAGCGACTCGTTCAGGCGTGACTCCGCTTCTAGCGTCTTCTCTTTTTGCTTTGCGCTTTTTGAAAAAATCTAAGGCTATTTGTGGGAAAAGGGCATAGGTTATCTCATCTTCTTCTGTTTCGATGTAAGGCTTAACGTCTTCAGGGATCTTGCCCAAGGCTGGTTCAAGAAGATCAGCAGGCCTACCTGTCATAGGCTGTTCGTCTCCGATGATTTTCTTCTTTATTTTCGGGTCGATTTGGGCTGGAGGTTTCCCGTATAGGCCTTTGACGTAGTCTTTGATTTCCTTTGGAACTATGCTGTAGCGTTTGCCGGAAAGCACGTTCATCACGGCTTGTATGCCGACGAGTTGGCTGGTTGGCGTTACAAGCGGTGGGTAACCGAGTTCCTCTCTTACCTTCGGAACCTCTTCTAAGACCTCGGCTAACCGATGTTCGGCTTTTTGCTCGCGGAGCTGGCTCAGCAGGTTGCTGAACATTCCGCCTGGGATTTGGTGTACGACTATCGAAGCATCGACTCGTTCAGCTTTCGGGTCTATGAGTTTCAGCGGGTCGTAGTACTTCTCGCGGAGTTCTCTGAAGTATTGGGCTATCTCGCTCAGCAGTGAAAGGTCTAGCGTCGTGTCGTATGATGTGCCTTTCAGTGCGGCAACAACGGATTCGACAGGTGGTTGGGATGTGCCCCATGCGAAAGGTGAAAAGGCTGTATCCAGTATGTCTACGCCTGCTTCGCATGCCCGGTAGTACGTCATCATGACCATGCCGCTGGTGCTGTGAGAATGCAAGTGCACTGGGAGTCCGACTTCTTTCTTCAGAGCGGCTATCAGTTCGTAGGCTGGTTCTGGCGCCAGCATGCCCGCCATGTCCTTTACGCAGATGCTGTCACACTCTAAGGCGGCTAGTTCTCTTGCGAACTTGACGAAGTGCTCAACGGTGTGGACTGGGCTGATGGTGTAGCAGATGGTTCCTTGCGCGTGTTTGCTGCATTTCTTGACTGTTTTGATGGCGACTTCCATGTTGCGGATGTCGTTCAAAGCGTCAAAAACCCTGAAAATGTCTATGCCGTTGGCGGCTGCTCTCTCTACGAATTTGGTAAGGACATCATCGGGATAGTTGCGGTAGCCTACCACGTTTTGGCCTCGTAGAAGCATCTGAAGAGGTGTACGTTTAACGTGGTTCTTTAGTTGGCGAATCCGTTCCCATGGGTCTTCGGCCAAGTAGCGTATTGCCACGTCGAAGGTTGCTCCACCCCATGCTTCGAGAGAGAAGAATCCGACTTGGTCTATTTTTTCGGCTATCTTGAGCATTGTTTCGGTGCTCATTCGCGTGGCCATCAGTGATTGATGCGCGTCTCGGAACGTTGTGTCTGTTATTTTCACTGGTTTGTGGGGCAGAGTCTATCACCCTATCTGTGAATGGGCTAAATCAGAAATTGGAAAGTGATGACTAGCGATATTAATCTGTTTAGGTGCGAGCTTTGAGAAATGGCATGATTAGTTAGAACAAGATCTTGCTGGTTATCTTGACTCTGTTGTTCTCGATTGGCACTCCCTCTTCTTTCAGGAGCTTCTTTCTGGATTCGGCTCCTTTCTTTTCTCCCCCAAACGTGCCATCAGACTTCACGACGCGATGACACGGAACGACGGGCGCAAGCGGATTCTTGTGCAAAGCGTTTCCAGCAGCACGATAGGCACGCGGCTTACCAATCTTCTCCGCTATTCGCTTGTACGTGCTGATCTTCCCCCGTGGAATCTTGAACGTGGCCACTAGGACGTCTTTCTCGAATTTCGTCTTACCGCTCAGATTATGTATAACATCCTGTTCTGTTCTAATCTCATCGCTCTTCATCAGATTTCACTCCGAATAGACACTCGAAAATTCAACATTCTATGTTTATTACCTTTTCTCAAGATCGATATGCAGCGTGCTTTCCTTTGGCAAAATACCATCGGCAGATGAGTAATGCTTCTCAGTGAATTAACGCGTTCGGTTTTATCTCTGACATCGTCTCACTGAACCATTCGTCCGCCTTGTGATATTTTTCTTGCAGGTCTCGCGCATCGTTGACGAAGTATAGATGCTCAAGTTTCTTGACTATGTATTTTGGGAGTTCATAGTGTATGTAGCGCATCTTGAAATCGTAGTGGACAGGGTTGTGTCTGATCCTCAGGGCTTCGACCAAACTGGCAAGCGTGAGAACGTGGTACAGGTCTAGGGCTTCAAGGCTATTTCCTCTGTTGATCTCTTTTTGCACAAAGTTGTTGAACATGTCGTGTCTTGCCTGTAGCCTCTTCAGTCTCGCCTGTAGCTTAACAGTAAATGCTTTCTTGTCCAGCGGAACAGGCTTGACCTTGTTGGACTTGTTGAAGTAGAACACGACGTTGCCATGTATTTCTGGTTCCAGAAACTTTTCTGAACCAGTGAGCTTCAGAATCGCAAGGTCGATGATGAGATACTCGCTCGTGCTTTTCAGTCTATAGAAAGCTTGAGAGACGCCGGGCCACCCGGTTTGTGGCACATCGTACTTCTGCTTGATAGGGGACAGCGATTTCAACATGTTCTCCACCGCTGTGAACGTTTCATTAATCTTCTCGTCGTCAACCACCAAGTAGAGGTCGATATCAGACCATTCGTCAACACGGTTGAAGGCAACAGCGCCTCCCTCGTAGAAGGCATGAACATAACTCAACGGTTCTAAAGCATCGACAAGAGCCTGAATTACAACGTCACGAGTTAACTTGGTTTCTTTCTTCAACGTAAACCCTCTAAGACAAAATTGGAAAGCGTCTGTTCATAAAAAGTTTGGGAGTGCGAAAACTCGATTCAAGGCGCCTGAGAGTTTCCTACATTGGGACGTTTGAGTGTTTTCTTGATGGCCTCTGTTCCCGTTTTGTAGCCAAGCTTTCCAAGGCACTGATGAGCTTAGGTCTCGTGTGGGCTGGTTCTATGACTTCGTCTATGTAGCCTTTCTGTGCAGCTATGTAGGGCGAAGCGAACTTTTGGCGGTATTCTGTTACGAGTTCTTCGTGTTTCTTCTTTGGGTCTTTGGCTTCTTGGATTTCCTTGCGGAATATGATGTTTATGGCTCCGTGCGGTCCCATGACGGCGATTTCGGCCGTGGGCCAAGCGTAGTTGATGTCGGCGCCGCTGTGCTTTGAACCCATGACATCGTAGGCTCCACCGTAATCCTTGCGAAGTATGACCGTGATTTTCGGCACGGTTGCCTCGCAGTATGCATACAGCAGCTTTGAGCCGTGTTTGATTATGCCCCCGTGCTCTTGGTCTATGCCCGGCAAGAAGCCTGGCACGTCAACGAACGTGATTATCGGGATGTTGAAGGCATCGCAGAAGCGTATGAATCTTCCCGCTTTCATTGAACTGTTAGTGTCGAGTGCTCCTGCGTAGTGCTTGGGCTGGTTCGCCACTATGCCTATGGCTTTGCCGTTTAGCCTTGCAAACCCGACCACGATGTTCTGGGCCCACAAAGGCTGAACCTCAAGAAAATCGCTATTATCAACTATTCTGAGTATGATTTCTTTGACGTCGTAGGGTTTGTCGGGGTCGTCTGGGATTATCTTGGCTATGGTTTCGTCTGTTCGGTTTGGATCGTCCGTTGGCTCTATGGATGGTGGGTCTTCAAGGTGGTTGCTGGGCAAGTAGCTGAGAAGCTTCTTTGTGATCTCGATGCAGTGTCGTTCGTCGTTTGCGATGAAGTGAGCAACACCGCTGGTCTGGCTGTGAACCATGGCTCCACCGAGTTCTTCAAACGTAACCTCTTGTCCAAGAACCGTCTTGACGACGTCTGGGCCTGTGATGAACATGTGACTCGTCTTGTCAACCATTATTATGAAATCCGTTAAGGCTGGCGAGTACACGGCTCCGCCTGCACACGGACCCATTACCGCAGATATTTGTGGCACGACGCCCGAGCTTATGACGTTCCGAAAGAAAATATCTCCATAACCGCCAAGACTGGCAACGCCTTCCTGTATGCGTGCGCCGCCACTGTCGTTCAGGCCAATGACTGGTGCTCCTGTTTTCAAGGCTAGATCCATTAGTTTGCAGACTTTTTTGGCGAACATTTCGCCGAGTGAGCCGCCGAAGACGGTGAAGTCTTGGGAGAAAATGTAGACGAGTCTGCCGTCTATTGTTCCGTAGCCGGTGACGACGCCGTCTCCTGGGATTTTTC
>Ga0172364_10002544_pt1 | contig 14511 bp, 14 predicted proteins | sample LakKivSesite10cm_FD_114545 | JGI IMG/M metagenome (GOLD analysis project Ga0172364, IMG submission 114545) | Sediment microbial communities from Lake Kivu, Rwanda - Sediment site 10cm | ecosystem: Environmental > Aquatic > Freshwater > Lake > Sediment | place: Rwanda: Western Province, Lake... | reverse complement strand
GAGGTTCGGGAACAGATTAGAGGAATAGGTGAGCCTGGATCAGAGCGCCAAAGCCACGACGAGCGATAGGGCCACTAGCGTCAGGCCCAGCGCGATGGCCTTGAGGCCGAAGCCGAGCTGATCCCCTCTCATCTCCATTCTCTCCTTGGCTATCCTGCCCTGTATCTCCGGACCGCTGGTAACGCCTGCGTTCGGCAGGCTCCTCGCCACTTCGCTCTCCGCTGTCCCCGATCCAACAAGCGCCCCTATCGCTGCTATGATTCCTCCTTCCACAAACAGCAAAGCGGAGACTCTGTCCCAGAACGAGAACGCTCCCAGCCGACTCCACATCTGCGACAAGTCAACGCTGGCAACAACGATACAGTCGGCCGAGGCGATGACCACTGTCAATACAACTACCATCATTACCAGCCTTGCTGCTTGGCCTCTGACGCTTTGGTCAGTTCGTTCTTCTGCCATGTCAGCTCACCGACGACCACAACGACACAATAGCCCATCACCAGCAGCAACAAAGAGCTTTTCGAGCGCCAGCTAACAGGTCAGACGACCCTCCAACTTGGTGTAGTCTCGTTGCGGGTGGTGGCTCCGACAGACCCCCCTGAGGTCACCTGAGGCTTCTCCGGGAAGATACCCTCGGGCCTTCTTATGAGCATCACAATCATCGTCATGCCAAGTAGCATGCTCTCCGCCCATATCACATCAAAGGGAAGGAGCGGAGCAAGGTGACTCTTGTAGAGGTTTATGACCTTGATCACTGTGGCTGAGACCAACGAACCGACGAATATCCCTGTGCTATTAGATGCGCCTCCAAGCATCACCATTAGCCACGGCCAGAACGTCCACCACATTCGACTGTAGGTAGTGGCCACAACACCACAGGTATAGAACGCGTAGAGGGCGCCCGCCAGCGCTGCGATTGCCGAAGATACGACTAGGGTCCGCATCCTGAATTGTGTGACGTTCTTCCCCAGTGCCTCTGCAGCGGTCTCGTTGTCTCTGATGGCCCTGAGCGTTCTTCCGAGGGGGGACTTCCCCACTCTGTCGACATACGCCCACACCAGCATCGCGAACCCCAGCATGATCAGGCTCGCAAGGGCGAACCTGTACTCCCCAGCCCACATGAGAGGGTCGGGGACCTGAACTCCGAGCGAGCCGCCGACCAAGCCCTCGTAGTTGTGACCGAAGACCCTTACTACCTCCCCGGCCGACAGCAGCGTCATACTGAGGTAGTCCTCTCTCAGTCTGATCGCTGGCAGGGAGGCAATGTACCCCAACACCGCTCCAACCACCAGAGCGAGGAGGATCGAGGGAACGAAGATCGTGAGAGAAAGCAACAGGTCACTCGACAGCCTCTCATTGATCATGAAAATCACCAAGGAGTTGTTCTTCATGAAATCCAGTCCCGATATGCCTACGAGTGCGGAGGCGAACCGTCCTGTGAAGCCACCCACGAGGTATGCCCCTCCAGCCACGAATAGGACCTTCCCGAAGTTAGGAATGCCACCGAAGCCGAATTCGAGCCCCAGGCTCAGGTTCAGGATCAGGTAGGTCGCGAACATGGCCATCAGGTCGAAAAGGAACAGCAGTTCAGGAGGCAGCATGGCTAGGCCCTCCTCCTTGCTTGGCCCGCGAGCACCCCAGTGATGCCCTCAGGCGCGAGAAGAAGGGTGAGGGACATTATGACCAATGGGATCACAGGTCTGTAGGGTATCACCCAGAACCCCAAGAGGTTCACCAAGTAGCCCGTCACCACGATTTCTCCTATCCCAAGCATCAGACCCCCTGCCACCGCGCCGAGCATGCTGCCAAGGCCTCCAAGTACGCTCGCGCAGAATATGCTGAGCAAGTACGTCGTTCCTGTGCCTGGACTCGTCTGTATCCATAGGGGCAGGAGGGCGCCAGATACGCCGGCTAGTCCACCCGAAACGAACCAAGAGACGGAGTAGACCAAGTCGGCATTCACACCGAGGACACTGGCTAGCGAAGGGTTCTCAACGGTTGCCCTCATTGCGACGCCGAACCTAGTCTTAGTGAGGAGAAGATATAGCGAGCCAAGGAGAATGATGCACAAGATATAGGAGCTTACAAGTACCCCTGGATCCCCGAGGAAGGTGAAGTCCAAGCTCCTCAGCGTGAAGCTCCTTGAGAAGACCTTGAACGTCTCTTGCGAGAAGTCAGCGAAGGCGTTCACTAGCCCACTGAAAACCGCTTCGGCCGCCAGCGTGGCCATCATGAGATGGACGAGCGAGCCTCCTCTTCTCGCTATCGGCCGGATTGCAAAGGCGTACACGCATGTCGCGGAGAGACCTCCCACGAGGAATGCGACTGGCAAGGAGAGGTACGGATTGAGGCCCATTATGCTCGCAATGCCGAGCGTCACGTATGATCCAACGCTCACGAAGGAGCCATGGGCGAAGTTCGGGACCTTGCTAGTGATGTAGGTTAGGGTTAGCCCCAGTGACATCAGCGACAGGAGATTCCCGTAAAGAAGGGCATCCCTCATCAATGGATCGAGCATATTGGCCTTTCGCTTCCTACCTGCCCGGAGGAAATGCTTATAAGTCTTCTGTCCGCAATGCTTAAATATATAGCCTTAGCCAGCCATCAAAATAAGAATGTCCGCTAGCGGCGGGATAATAAGCATTCCTTCCAGTACGCAAGGGAAAGCGGTTTGGGCCTCTGCCATCATAGTCATTCTTGTCGCTGGTTTTGTTGCGGGCTGGTACATGGCTCCGAAGCCGACAGGGCGTTCGGTTCTGACCGGCGAGATTCCAATAGGCGCGCTTGTGGCCCTCACGGGCGACCTGGCAACGTTCGGCACGAGGGAGAAGGTGGCGATCGAGCTGGCCGAAGCTGACATCAATCAATTTCTGGCAACAGTAGGCGCAAGCTTCACAATAAAGGTCCTCTTTGAGGACACCGCGACCGATCCAGCCGTGGCCCTTCAGAAGCTTCAGTCATTGGCTGCGAGAGGTGTCAAGGCGGTTGTCGGGCCGCTCGCAAGCGGAGAGGTCAGGAACATCAAGGGCTATGCAGATTCGAACAAGATAGTCATAGTCAGCCAGTCCTCTACTGCAACAGACCTATCCATTCCCGGTGACTTCGTCTTCAGGCTCGTCACTGACGACTTTCCGCAGGGGAGAGTGCTCGGACAACTACTATACGAGATGGGCATCACCCATGTGTTCCTAGTCTACAGAGGAGACACGTATGGAGACGGACTGGCGGATGTGATCAATGACACGTTCACCAGTCTGGGCGGCACGGTGCTAGACTCCGTGAGGTACAACTACGAGGCGGCTGACTTCTCCGTTGAGCTCAGTGCGCTAAACGCGAAGGTTTCTCAGGCAGTCGCTCAATACGGCGCGAGCAAGGTTGCGATCGAACTGATCTCATTTGAGGAGGCTACTCAGATTCTCCTGCAGGCGAAGGACTACGCGGCCCTGATGAGCATCAAGTGGGTTGGCTGCGACGGCACGGCCATGAGCGCAAGGATAGTCGCACAAGCAGGTGCACAAGCCGCAGCAGTGATTCTCTACAGCACGATCTTCGGCGTTGGCTACAGTGACAAGTTCGAGTCCCTGCACGACAGAATGGTTGCCATCATCGGCGAAGAGCCTGACGACTACTCCTACCTAGCCTATGATTGCCTCTGGGTCATAGCGCTCTCGATGCTTTCATGCGACGTGTATGACGGAGATGCAATAAGGCTGGCGTTGCCGAGCGTCGCGGAGAACTTCTTTGGCTCGAGCGGGTGGACAAGGCTGAATTCTGCAGGAGACAGGTATATCGGGGATTACGCGATATACGCCGTGGTGCAGTCCGGAAACGCGTTCACATGGACCAAGGCCGCGACCTACAGCGCCTCGTCAGGCTCGATCACATGGCAAGTGAGGATCTAGGCCGCGCCCTTTCCCCCTTTTTCCGCAAAGGTGGAGAAACGTGCTGGAAGTCCAGGGACTAACGAAGAAATTCGGCGGGGTAAAGGCCTTGGACGGGGTCTCGCTCCGCGTTGAGAGAGGGGAGGTAGTGCTAGTGATAGGCCCGAATGGAAGCGGAAAGACAACCTTAGTGAACGTCTGCGCTGGGACTTACGCCCCCGACGGCGGCAGGGTAGTTCTGGATGGCGCTGAAGTGACCGGTCTGCCCGCGTTCAAGATCGCTGAACTGGGACTGATCAGGAGTTTTCAGATACCCATCCCATTCATGAAGCTGACCGCCCTGGAGAACATGCTGGTTGCCTCTGGCAATGGACGAGGCGAGAGCTTCCTACACTCAATAGTGCGAAGGTCGTGGGAAGACGATGACAGAGGAAGACTGGAGAGGGCGCTCTCTGCTTTGAGGATGCTGTCGCTTGACCTCGTACAGGATATGCAGGCGGAGAAGCTAAGCGGCGGCCAGTTGAAGCTGCTTGAGATCGGGAGGGCCCTTATGATGAGGGCTAGGCTGGTGATGCTAGATGAACCCGTGGCCGGAGTCCACCCCACTCTTTCGCACGCGATATTCGAGAAGTTGATCCGGTTGCGGGACGAGGCGGAGCTGACCTTCCTGATCGTGGAGCACAGGCTTGATGTCGCGCTCAGGTACGTGGACAGAGTGTTCGTGATGGCCGGAGGCAAGGTCATTGCGTCCGGAGCCCCAGACGATGTCATCAACGACCCTGTGGTCATAGAGGCGTACATGGGAGGTGCCTTGTCGTGATAGAGGTCAGGGGGGTGAACGCTGGCTACGGGCCACTGCACGTGCTCTTCGACATTGATGTCACATTCCCAGCAAGGGCAGTGACTTGTGTCTTGGGCCCCAACGGCAGCGGCAAGTCCACGCTCCTCAAGACAGTTTTCGGCCTCACCAGCCTCTACTCAGGAGAAATCCGATGCGACGATTGTGATCTGGCGAGGCTTCCTCCGCACGAGATCGCAAGAAGGGGGGTGGCCTACCTTCCTCAGACCAACAACATCTTCGAGAACCTGAAAGTTTCAGAGAACCTCTGGCTGGCGTCGTACACCGTCGGCAATGACTCAGCGAGCGACAATGTTGAGAGAGTGCTTTCGATATTCCCCATTCTGAAGGACTTCATGAACAAGCCCGCAGGGCTGCTGAGCGGAGGTGAACGCCAGATGCTGGCATTGGGCATACCGTTGATAAGGAGACCTCGAGTGATAATGCTGGACGAGCCAACTGCCAACCTTTCGCCGAAGATGACCAAGCAGCTGGTGGCCAACATCAAGATGCTCAGGGATGATCTGAATCTAGCGGTGGTCCTCGTAGAACAGAACGCCAGGCTGGCGCTGGATCTCTCCGACCTCGCTTATGTGATGGTTAGTGGCAAGAAAGTTGGGGAGGGTGAGCCTGAGGAGCTGACGCGAAGACCGGACTTCAACAAGATACTACTCGGGATAGGGCCCTCGTAGGTCTGAGTAGGTGCAAGGCCATTCAGCGCCGGTTTGGGAGCCACGGATAAATACTCTTGTCGCGTCCGCGACCTACATGGTCAAGTTAAGGCTTGGCGTGATCGTGAGATTGGAGAGCGGGCCTGAAGGGGCCATCAGCAAAGTCCGCGATTTCGGGTTGCCAACGTGTCAGGTCTCCTGTTGGAGTCAAGAACTCCTAAGCACCGAGATGGCGGACAAGCTGAAGAGAGCGGCCGCAGACAACTCGGTCGAGATCACGACGATATGGACTGGCCTCCCAGGGCTATACGTTTGGGACTTCGTCGACGGTCCGAGAACGATCGGCCTGGTTCCCCCTGAGACAAGGGCAATGAGGCTTGAGGCGCTGAGGAAAGGCTCTGACTTCGCTGAACAAGTGGGGGTGGAAAGCATAACGACCCATGTGGGCTTCATACCTGAGAACCCAAAGGATCCTCTCTACCCGGGGCTCGTTGACGCCATCGAGCAGATAGCCAAGCATTGTGAAGGCAAGGGGCAAGAGTTCTGGTTCGAGACTGGTCAGGAGACGCCTGTCACACTACTCAGGACAATTGAGGACTCAGGAGCTGACAACCTGGGGGTCAACTTGGATCCAGCGAATCTGATCCTCTACGGCAAGGCGAACCCAGTGGACGCACTTGACGTGATTGGGAAGCTCGTCAGGGGCGTCCATGCGAAGGATGGGTGCTATCCGACAACGGGGGGGCAGCTAGGCAGAGAGACTCCCCTGGGAGAGGGCAAGGTGAACTTCCCAGTGCTCGTGCCCAAGCTGAAGGGCTTGGGCTTCGCCGGTGCGCTAACAATAGAGCGGGAGATCTCCGGCCCCCAACAGATAACCGACATCAGGAAGGCCATCGATATCCTGCAGCCTCTCTGTTAGTTGTCTGCCGCAGCCGAACAATGCATCCAGCAATGCATCCAGCTTGGGGCGCGTGGGTCGGCCTCGAACGCTAGCTGAGTCCAAGCGCATACTTGATGGCGTCCCTGTTGCACGCCTCAATGCACTTACCGCACCTTGTGCAGTCCGTGGAGACTCCAATCGACTCGACGCTGTCTATCCCCATTGGACACGATTTCAGGCACAGCTTGCAGTTGGCGCACAGGGTTGTGTCGACCTTCATTGACAGGGCTGACAATCTATTGAACGTCCCGAAGATCGCTCCGACCGGACACAAGTACCTGCACCAGACTCTCTCGACTACCAGCACGCCGGCGGCTACGAGTAGAAGCGTCCCAGCATGGATCCATACCCCCAAGGGTATCGGATCGGGGTTGTACATGATTACATAGGGCAACGCGCCGAACAAGCTACCCGAGGGACAATACCTGCAAAAGACGGTCTCAGTCGTCACGTAGGCCGCGACCAATGCGACCAACAGCACGACGAACTTGGACCATGGAAACGCTCGAGGGTTCAACTTCCTCTTGGTGATCATCCCTACGACATCTTGGATGGTGCCGAACGGACAGAACCATCCACAGTACGCTCTGCCAAGAAGAGCCGAGAAGAGGCCGATCGTGCCCCCCGCCAACAGCGGGACAGTGGCCAGCGCAGCGAAGTGCTGAAGTGTTCCGAACGGACAGGCGAACATAGAGAGAGGGCAAGCGTAGCAGTACAAAGCCGGGCAGACAATGCCAGTCTTAAGAGCCGTGTTGATGCCCAAGTTCAGGAGCACAAAACCGAGGGCTTGTGTCACTCTCCTCGTGTCGGACAGCTTCACCGAAGGTCTCACCCAATCCCAACACAGGACAGACAGAGAAAGCGGACAAATGCTTGGATGATGCCATACTCGGACTCAAAGCCAAGGGCGACCGCCAGAAGGAAGACTCCTGACAGCGCTAGCGGAACTGGGTTCCTGAGAACCGCGGAGGTCAGGCGACGGGGAGGAGGCGGTCCAGCCGGAGGGACTGCTAACGAATCGGAAGCATCCGGCGGAGGTGGCGGCGGAGGTGGTGGGCCCTCCACACCCGCCTCAGCCCTCCTGGAGATCAACAACCAAGTTCCTCCCGCGATCAATACAACCACCAATGCAGCCCCGCCAGCAAGCACCCAAGGAAAGGGCGCCTTGGCCGTGAGCGTTGCCTCTGCGCTCTCAGAAGGCATGTGAAGCGCGTCCCCAGCGAAAACAGCCTTGTACCTCCAGATGCCTTCGCCGTCAGGTGTGTGCGTTGTGCTATAGGTTCCCCCTGCGCTAGTAGAGGTGGTTAGCGTGGTGGTTGAACCATCGGGCTTTGTCACCCGGATGAGTATCCCCACGCCAGCTGCGGCAGGAGTCAGGGAACCGCTGACGCCCACCACCGTTCCGACATCGACGGTGGAGACTGAGAGGGCTAAGGTCAGCTGAGTGCTTGTGCCGACGGACTGCTGAACAAGCGGCAATATCGCGTTCCTCAGAATCGTCTTGATGTTCTCCGAGTAACCAAGGCGGGAGAAGCTCAGTACTCCAGTCCGACTTACGATGAACAGGTGCGGGATCGGCCCAACTCCGTAGAGACTGGCCGCAGCACCAGTGGTATCGCGTAGGATGCGCCAGGTTACCCCCTCGTCAGTTCGGAACTCCTTCAGCATCTCCAACGTATCCGAAGGCCATACACTTATCGAAACGATGACCAAGTCATCTGAGAACTCACTCAATAGCTCCTTGAACGCGGGGATACACGCAGTGCAGGGACCACAAGTCGTCGCGAAGAAGTCCAACAGCACGACCTTCCCCACCTGAGACGACAGAGTGAATGTGTTCCCATCAATATCGGTCAAGGTGAAATCTGGCGCGGGCTGCCCCACGACCGCAGCGGCAGGGGCGGCAATGATGGCTAGTGCGAGAAGGGACCTCGTGGCCCACAGAACCGAGGGGATGGCCATCTGGTTGCCGAGGTTCGTCACGCCTTAAAAGACTTGTTCGACATGCTCTTCCTTGTCGGACGAAGGAGAATCCGACTCGGATTCTGCCTCTCTGCTTGAAGGTTGTCTCTGTGCATTGGCATCCCGCTACATCGGCGGAGGAGGTGGGGGCAAAGGTCCCGGCCTCTGAGTGGGCTTCCTGGACCTTAGGTACCATATCAGCACTATGATCAATGCGAATCCTCCGGCTGCCGCACCGCCGATGAGTAACCAAGGGAACGGCTGGGACACGGTCAGTTCGGCAATCGCGCTCTCGCACGCGAGCAGGTTCTCATCACCCGCCCAGTAAGCCTTGGCTTTCCACGTCCCCTCCTCGTACAGCACCATCTCAAACTCGAAGCGACCATAGCGAGATGTCCAAACGGTGTGATTGTGCTGGTAACCACTGGGGGCTGTGACGATCAACACTATCCTTGCGCTGTCGACCTCTGGCGATATGTAACCGTAGATGTCCACACGCGCGTCGACCTCGGCGGATTGTACGTCGAAGGAACAGGTTAGGGTCGGATGGGCTCTTGCTATGGTCAGTACTTGGTGCTCACTCGTTGAACCGAAGTACGTCTCAGACCCCATCCACAGTGCTCTGACCATGTACGTCCCAGCGGGCACCTCCGGCTTCCACGTGTAAGAATAGGCCGACGAGATGCAGGAGACATTGGCAATGCTCGACCATGTCACTCCATCGAGGCTGTATTGCATCCCGACCAGGGCCTGTGCAGTTTCCGGATCAGAGGGAGATATCGTGCCTGACAACTCTACTTCGCCTAGGTACTCAACGGACGAGGTGCCCAACGTACACGTGATTTGGCTAGGGAGCATGACCGTTTCTACCACGATCCTTATCATCACGTCATAGCTGTCGGGGTAGGTTCTCCAGCTCGTCCCGTTCCAGTACCAGCTCCTCCTGTCGCTTGGGTCATCGTCATCATACCCTATGCCGGGAGCATCCTCAGTGATCCACTCAATTCCAATGTATATGTCCTCTCTCGCCTTCACGCGTAAGTCGAGCTGACTGAGATCGACATCGAACCAACCCTCCGCAGCCGGAGTCCTCACCAGAGGCTCGGCGATACGGGTCCTGTTCTCGTCCATGACGTGAATCCTGAACGCAGCTGGATCCCTGAGGACGTAGAAACGAGCGCGCAGGAGCCTCCCCGTGAACAGCGGGGTGAACCTCACAGCCCACATCTCACTGGGGCCTTCGTCCTTGTATTGGTATGACTGGGCCTCCCCGTCATCATAGGAATACTCCATGACATCTGCGCTCCCCACAGCCCTTAGGGTGCCAGTCCCGGCTCTAACGGTTAGGGTCGTCGTTGGGCTGTTGGGATTCGAAACGGAAACATCTCCCGTTGTCTCCCACCTCAGGAACTTGTAGCCCCCCTCATACGAGATCGAGTAGGTCCCCGGCCTGATAAGTGGGATGTCACTCGGCAGTGTGTAGTGCGTGTCTCCGATGACCACATATCCCAAGTTGGACGTGAGACCAGTGTCCTGAACTGACTCGAGCGTTATCCCAGCGCTTCTCCCCACAGCTCTGATGAGACCGGCGCCCTGAATGTTCACGGTAGTCTCCCCGGAAGAGGCGCTGGCTACGCTGATTCCCCCCTCCGTCTCCCACTTCACGAATTCGCAGTCTCCCTGGTAGCTCAGGCCATAGGTGCCCGGCTTTGCCAGAATCTCGTTCGGAAGGGAACAGCTCTGACCTGATACAGATATCTCTCCGACATTGGGGGACCTGCCCGTTTCATCTCTTGACTCCAACTGTATCCTATAGCAAGGGGAGGTCAAGTAGTATATCGTCAGCTTCGGCTTGCTTGTTGCCTCCCTTGATCGGTAGTATGCCCATGCGCCTGAGGACACCACAACCAGAGTGAGCTTGTCATCTCCTTCCTGATAGGTCCTTTCCACATCGTCCGTAACGTACCACGGGTTCTCCCAACCCGTGTACGGACGCGGGGAAATCCTGTAGGTCCTTTCCGCGCTGTAGCTGGGCTTGTTGTCCCAAGTGATACTCATCTCTGTCCAAGAGTCATCAGCGCAGTAGTGAACGTCAACGCTACCCGATGTTGAGCCGCTCGTCGCGTAGAGCTGGAGTTTTGCCGATGCAATTGTGGCGTTGAACGGGAGAGGGGGAAGGAGGAACATCAGGTACGTAATGCCCTTCGAACTCACATAGAGTCGCGCATCTCCTCCATAGTTGGCGTCAGGAGCAGTTTGATTCACATACGAGTCTGCCATGGCCTCGATGGTGATCTCCTCGGGGTCAATGGCAATGGTCTCCGCCTGAAGTGGAACCACTGGTACGACATCTAGCAAGATCACCAAGAGAGGCACAATCGCGATGGCGTACTTCGAGTTCATCATTCTTGGCCTTATGAAGGCGATGGACAGTAGTTGCTGATTCCGCTAATAAGCATTGTTGGGCCCAAGGACTCAACAGGGCGCCGTCGGATCATCCAGGGAATGCCTTGGCCCCACGGGTTGTCCTTTTCCTGAGGAATTCCGATCGGCTCCAATGGCAATTCACTCGCTAGGCGGCCCCAGGCATGAGTCAGGGGAGCACAGTTGGGTTGTCCTTATATCGGAATGCCTCGCCAGCCTAAAGGTGATGGACCCGACCGCGTTCTTGACCCTCATGCTCACTGGACTTGGGGCCACTGCCCTGATGTCCGCAGTCGGTCTAGCCGGGGGGACCATCATTGTGCCAGTGCTCGTGCTTGTGTTCGGCATCGAGGCGAGATACGCCGCCGGGACCACGATACTGGCAATCTTCTTCGGGATATGCTCTGCCTCAGTAACGTACCTGAGGCAGGGGAGGGTGGACGTGAAACTGGCCCTTCTCTTCGACACCCTTGACATCCTTGGCGTTGTATTGGGCTCGTACGCGACATTGCTCCTTTCCTCTGAGGACTTGGCGTTTCTCTTGGGTTGCTTCCTGACATTCGTGGCTTGGCGACTTTGGGCTGGGGACAGTCGCCAGGCTAAGGGGTACACAACTAGTCTGGACCGCCCGATCTGGAAAAGGAGGGTAGTGGACAAGGAAGGAAACGTGTATGAGTACAAGCTAACCCTTCCGCAGCTTGTGCTCTCTCAGGTCGCGAGCTTTGCCAGCGGGATCGCCACTGGCCTCTTTGGCATAGGGGGAGGGTCAGTTGATGCAACTATCATGATGCTGATTGGGGTCCCGCCTCACCTCGCTGTAGCGACATCAGTCTTCGGCATGACGATCACCAAGTCCGCCGGGGTAGTATCCCACTACTTCTTGGGCAATGTGCTATTGGACATTGCTGTCCCCCTGTCCATTGGCGCCATCGCAGGTGGACAGATAGGGCCCAGGCTCGCTAGCAGAGCCAAACCGGAGTTGCTCAGGCGCGCGCTAGCGATTACAGTGCTGGTCATAGGCCTCAGGCTGGCCATCGGCAGGCTGATGTAGGATTGGGATGCGGCCAATCGAGCAGTTAGATTGGGCCCGAGGCGCAGGTCCACGACTCGATCGAGGATGGGCCAGGGGCGAGAAGTCACTTCGTTGATGTTGACCTTCTGAGAACAGCGGTCTCGGACTCGAACCGGGACAGTGATCACCTCAAGCGCGCTCGAGTTCGCCGAAGAGAGGTCTGAACGCGCGCTCTTGCGGGTGCGCCGGGAGCAAGTCCAGAAGGATCTGGCTTACTGAGGTCTTGTCGGCATACTGGACCTCAGGACGGGATCCGGCCGAAGGGTCTCACTAGGTGAGATCACCGCATGCACAGAACGCCTCGTGCAGGAGACTGTAGAAGTCCTCGAACCCCTCCTGAGTCATAGAGGAGACGCTCAGCACTCGCTGGCACAGGGGGATTCGTCTGACAACGTCCACGAGAACCCCCGCGATTTCTGAAGCGGATCCCTCGTTGGATTTCGCGACCTCAGAGTCCAAGTAGTCTACATCCGAGAGCATTCTGGCCAAGTCGCCCCTTTGGTTCAGGTCCGACTTGCTCGTCACGACAACCAGAGGAATGCCCAATCTCACCCTCACGATTATCGAGTGCGTTAGCGCGGATGCGACGTTGGCTGGATTCGACATGAGAGTGGGATCCAGTAGGAAAACACCAACTGCCCGCCCCATCTTGCTCAGTTCACTGATCAGCGCCGGCCCCGAGGAGTGAAAGACGAAAAGCTCAATCTGACCGGGTGTATCATAGATGAGGAAGTCGCCCCGCATGTCGCGTACCTCTGAGGCTATTCTGGTGGAGTTCTCCAGCATCAGTTGCGCGGCTCTGATCATGGCACCATTTGGGCCCAGGTTCTCGGACACCATCAGTTCGTCAACTGATACGATCGTCCTGATGTCCCAATCGGGTTCGTAAGGAGTGACCTCAGCACCTGGATCGAGGTTGATGACCTTAGCGTCAAGGCCTCTCTGCCTGAGCCACTTGGCGTAGCTGTAGGAGAGCTGCGTCTTGCCAGACCCTGCCGTGCCTAGGATGAGGACCTGCATGAGCTGTGCTGGATGCCGAGGGAGGTCGATATTAACTTGAGGTCGTTGACCGGACTATGAGCTTGGCAGCTGTGATGCGTAGTCAGCGTCAGCGTACGAATGAAGTATTTCCCCGATGAAGAACGAGTGGCGATTCGCTTCACCGTAGAAGGGTCTGATTACGTCAGTCATACCTTCATCGCCCATGTCCAGCCTGCAGACAACCGAGCACTCGATGTGCGCCACGCATTCCCTGATGATCGGGGACCTAGTGGACCTAGCAGGAGAGGGAGTCAATCGCGCCTTTCCGATCTTGTCCACGTTCCTTCCAGATAGCGTGCCGCATATCGACAAGGCCTCATCCATGCCCCTCTTCGGGACGTTCACGGTGAAGTCCATGGATTGCCCGATGAGCTCATGGGTGTACCTAGCGGTCCGGACGATCGCGGTAAAGGTGGCCATATCCCAGACCTCGCCCACGAAGCGCCAGCCGATCGTGATGGAGTTGGGCTTGCCACTCTTGCCCACAGACACTAGCAGGAGGCCCGGGCCGGAGAGCACTCTGGAGACGGAGCTGAAGAGCTCATACGGGTCGATATCCACTCTGCTCATGTCCAGCATCTCATTTGTGGGCCTTAAAGGTCGTTCGTCTCCTTGGCGGGGACAGATGATGGGCTAGTCGTGACCGCTGTCTTGGCCCAAGCACATGCTCAGATGCTAACTATGGAAAGGGCGTGTGCGGCTCCTTCTGATACCAGTAGGCCATGCTGGAGTAATCCCCGTCTATCTCATCCCGCTCTCCGTGGTGGACGGTGACCTCGAGTCTTCTGGCAAACGGTATTGGGTCCGCGATGTGGAACCTGTAGGCGGAGAACGCAGTCCTGATGCCGTCCTTCGTAGTGAGGCCGTGGAAAGGCGCTGCAAACTCACCTGTCCTGAAGTACCACCCGGATAGGAAGTAGTCCTCCGTCCCCGTCGAGCCATACGCTAGCTTGCTGTCTGCCACCATGGAGAAGTTGCCTTCCAAGAAGCCAAAGCCTTTCTCCTTGTCAGAGCCTTGAGCTGAGAGCATCACGCCAACCAGTTGTCCCAGGCCCTTGGCCTTGAGAAGGAAGTATGGCTTCCCACGCTTTGTTGGGTTCTCCCTGTTGAACGTTGCGTGGAACCTAAGGTCCTTGGATGTGACGGGTTGCTGCCTATAGCCAATCATGTAGTACAAGGACTTGACGTCCTCCGGGCCTGGGTTATGAACTTCGAGCCTAGCCTTCTTGAAGGGCATCTGGAAGAAGCAGTAGTAACCTCCGCTGGTGATCCCGAGAGGGAAAGCCGGGTGGTCCTTGATCAAGGCGAGTCCTGAGCCAAAGAAGTCACAAAGCGGGGCATCAATGCTGGGATTCCTCTCCCCGTCCCAGTAAACCCTCAGCCTGACGTTGCGAAGCATCTCTCCCTCTCTGATAGGGAACGTCAGCCACATGCTGGTTATGATCCCCTGCTTGTTCACCTTGACGAGTTCCAACGTCTTTTTCGGAGGGAGCGGGTACCAGTCTGCCCATCCTCCTTTGACGTTGTGGGTGCTCGACATATACGTGGGTTTTCCTCGAACGAGTCGCGTCAGACGTTCGAGCATATCGGGGAAAGTCCCAAATCATATATAAGCTGTTGAAAGACAACTGCGCTGTCGTCGATGGTATGGCCGAGGCCCCCCAGACAAGCGCGTTCGGGCT
>Ga0172364_10002542_pt1 | contig 14515 bp, 8 predicted proteins | sample LakKivSesite10cm_FD_114545 | JGI IMG/M metagenome (GOLD analysis project Ga0172364, IMG submission 114545) | Sediment microbial communities from Lake Kivu, Rwanda - Sediment site 10cm | ecosystem: Environmental > Aquatic > Freshwater > Lake > Sediment | place: Rwanda: Western Province, Lake Kivu... | reverse complement strand
GTGGACCAATGCTAAAGAAGACTTCATGACGTTTGGTGGAATAAGCTATAAATATTATGTCTGCATTTGTGATTGCTGATGGTGAAGTGATGCCCTGCCAATTTACTTAAAAGGGCAAACAATTTCTAAACAAAAACCAGCGAAGCACACGCATATTTTTATTAAAACTGTAACAACTACATTACTAAACTTCAACCGAATTCATGAAGGGGAAATCTATGGTTGAGCTTAGAGAACAAGAACGCAAAACACTCTTAGCCATACAAAAACTAGGCGGGAACACTTCGGTTAAGCAAGTAATTAATGAAACAGGATTGTCTGACGCAGCGATAATGCGTGCAGCCTTAGTTTTGCAGGAGAAAAAGCTTGTGCAGATGCAAGAAGAGAGACAGACTGCGATTGAGCTTAACGCTGAAGGAAAGATTCACGCGAAAAAAGGCTTGCCAGAGAGACGGACGCTCAATGCCGTAAAGCAACTGGGTGGAAAGGCTTCTGTTGAAAGAATAGTTGCGAAGGCTGATTTGGAGAAGGGCTTTATACCTATAGCTTTGGGGTGGATTCAGAGGAAGAAGTGGGCAGCTTTTGATAGTAAAACAAACACTTTGCGAACTTTGGAAAAAACTGAGCGTGAAAACGATGAAAAACTTCTGGAACTGCTGGGCAATAAGGGAAAAATAACTGTTGAAGACTTGAGCACGGAATTCAAAGAAGCTGTCCAAGTCTTAAAGAAGAGAAAACTACTGAATGTTGAGGAAAAAACGAATAGGATTTTTGAAATAACAGACGCTGGAAGGGCAGCGTTAAAGAAAGAAAAGAAAGCTGTTGAAGAGGTAACGCAACTCACCCCAGAGCTGATTATAACTGGCAAATGGAGAAAAGTGAAGTTTCAAAAATACAACATTGAAGCACCAGTGGCTAAGACTTGGTCTGGCAAAAAACACCCCTACCTACAGTTTCTTGACGAAGTTAAAACAAAACTTGTCGCGTTAGGGTTTAAGGAGATGACGGGTACGTTTGTTGAAACTTCATTCTTTAACTTTGACGCTCTTTACACGCCTCAGGGACACCCAGCACGAGAGCCTACAAGCGCATACTATGTGAAATCGCCAAAGTATGGCTCAGTAAACACGTACAAGCACGCTTTGACAAACGTGAAGAAGACGCATGAGAACGGGTGGAAGACAGGGTCAAGCGGTTGGGGGTACGAATACTCTACAAGGGAGGCTGGACGCTTGATTTTAAGGTCGCACACCACATGTCTCAGCGCTAGGACGTTGCTCAGCAGAGATTTGGAGATTCCGGGCATGTACTTCTCGATTGGTCAATGTTACAGGCCTGAGGTGCTTGATAAGACGCATTTGACAGAGTTCAATCAGGTGGAAGGCATTGTCGTTGACAAAGATCTGACGCTGAGAGATTTGCTTGGAGTTTTGGAGAAATTCGCCATCGACATTGCTGGAGCCGATAGAGCAAAGTTTGTGCCAGACTATTTCCCTTTCACTGAGCCAAGTGTTGAGCTTAGGGCGTATAAGAAGGGTTATGGATGGATTGAGTTTGGCGGTTCTGGAATTTTCAGGCCAGAAGTAACTCTGCCTTTGGGTATTGAAGTGCCCGTTCTTGCTTGGGGCTTAGGTATAGACCGTCTATTCATGCTAAAAGCTAGGATAGATGATATACGCCAGATTTTTTCGCTCAATCTAGATTGGCTTAGGAGACAAGAGGTGATCTAGGAAATGCCCACAATAGACGTTGATTATCCAGAATTCGAGAAGCTGCTGAGAATGAAATTTGACAGAGACATAGAGAAAGTGAACGAGATTCTGGAGTTCGTGAAGGGCGAAGTGAAGCTCTTCGACGAAAAAGCAGATGTCATGAGCATAGAGATCAAGGACACGAACCGTCCCGACATTTGGAATGTTGAAGGCTTGAGTAGGGCTTTGAGGGGTTTCCTAGGCTTGGAAACGAGCCCTAGAGAGTACAAGGTTGGCAAGCCGTTGGTGGAAGTTTTTGTCGATGAGAGACTTGGAAACATTCGCCCTTACATCGGCTGCGCAGTGATTAAGGATGTTAAATTGACGGACGCTATTATTCGCGGTTTCATGCACATGCAGGAGAAGCTTGACCAGTCTTACGGGCGGAATAGGCAACGAACGTCAATAGGCTTGTATGATTACGGTTTGATCAAGTCTCCGCTTAGTTACTCAGTTACCAAGCCAACTGCAATTAGTTTTGTTCCCTTGGACTTTGACAAGAAGATGAGTTTGAAGGCGATTCTGAAGAAGCACCCTAAAGGTTTGGAGTACGGCCACATTGTCAATAAGCATTCTGTTTATCCGATTTTGTTGGATGCGGAGAAAAAGGTGCTTTCGTTTCCGCCCATAATAAACTCTAATGATCTTGGACGGATAACGGATCAGACAAGAAACATTCTGGTTGAAGTCACTGGTACGATGCATGAAACGGTGCTTAACACGGTGAAGATCGTCACTCTTTCGTTGATTGACCGCGGCGGAGAAGCACACTCAGCCATCGTGCGTTATCCCCGAGAGAAGCAAATGGTTATGACACCTGATTTTGAAGCGAAAAGCATGGATTTGAATGTTGCATACGCCAGCAAAGTTTTAGGTTTAGACTTGACAGCTGAGCAAATTGCAAAGCTATTGCCAAAAGCAGGTTTCAGCGTTGAAAAGACTAGCGAAGATAAGGTGACGGTGAAGATTCCATGCTACAGAGTAGACGTGATGCATCAAGTAGACTTGATTGAAGACATCGCAATTGCCTACGGGTATGATAAAATTAAACCGTTATGGCGGAGGAAGCCAACGACTGGTGGCATGAGACCTGAACAGGGTTTGTTGGATGTTGCCAGAGAGCTTATGGTTGGGCTTGGGTTTCAAGAAATCTTGACGTACACTTTGACGAACCCAAAGAACTTGTTCGCAAGAATGAACTGCAAGAAAGAGCATGTAGTGGAACTCGCTAACCCGAAGGTGCAGACGCTAACTTGTCTGAGAAATTGGCTTCTCCCAAGTCTGATGGAATTTTTAAGCAACAACTCATCGGTTGAGTATCCGCAGAAAATCTTTGAACTGGGCAAAGTCACAATCCTAGACGAAAAGCAAGAGACGAGAACGAGAGATGAGCATTGGCTCGCAGCTATTATCTGCCATGCAAGCGCCAATTTCAGCGAAATCAAATCAGCTTTAGACGCACTCTTCATGAACCTAGGCATAGAATGGAAGATAAAAGAAGCGAAGCATCCAAGCTTTTTGGAAGGCAGAACAGCAGCAATCTACGTGAAAGGCAAACGCTTAGGCATTATAGGCGAGATGCACCCAGAGGTTCTAAACAACTTTAAATTGGAGAATCTAGCAGTTGCCTTCGAAATGAATTTGGATTCGTTGCCTAAATAAGAAAAACTTCAAACCCCTCCTTCACTAATCGAGTGAACTGAGAGTTCAATCTATATATAGTTAAGCCACAAGCTGACTTCTAATGTTGAATTTAATATAAGGTTTCTCGGTGAGTCATTGCTTGTCGGAGTTTGTGCTTATGGAGTGTTGCTCAAGTCGTAAATAAGTAGTAGCCGAAAAGTAATGGAACATTTGTCCACAAGCGTTATCTCTTAAATTGGACTATTCAGGGCATAGGAGAAAGTAAATTGTTGAGGAAAACTGCTTCTGGAACGACCCTCATACTCTTATTAACAAGCGTATTTCTGTTGGCATCCAACATTCAACCAGTAATTACGAAATCAGAAGATTTTGACCTTGAAACGCTTTCCGATGATAGTCGAGCTAACGAATACGATTTGGCCGATGTTAGACATCGCTTCGCCACTTTTAGCAATGAAACCCTTCATGGAATGGATGGATGGAATTACTCAGATGGTGTAGTCGTAGGCATCAATGACAAGCAGCTAAACGCTTACAATGACTTGGCATTTCTAATAAGCAAAAATGAAGGCAACATCACTAGCACTGTTTCGATTGGGGAGAAAGTTATTGCTGTCATTGCCAAATTGCCTCATCATCTGATATCAACGGCCATGACAACAATAGAAGACAAGCATCTGTCAAAATACATTGAACCTAACGTTAGATTCCAAGCCGATTTTGTCCCCAATGATCCTGATTGGCCTCTACAATGGGGGTCTTCAAAAATAGAAGCGGATTGGGCATGGAACACGATGATGGGCGATCCTTCGATCCTTGTCGCAGTTGTCGATTCTGGCGTCGACTGGAATCATCCTGACCTTGCTGACAACTACGTCGCGCTCGGCTATGACTGGGTAAACGATGACTCGGATCCAATGGATGACCATGGACACGGGACCCATTGTGCCGGCATCATTGCTGCCCTAACAAATAATGGTATTGGGATAGCTGGAACAGCTCAAGTTAAGATCATGGCTGAAAAAGGCCTAGATGCGTCGGGTTCTGGGTATAGCTCTTGGCTTGCCAACTCTATCATCCATGCTGTAGATCAGGGAGCTAACATCATTAGCATGAGTTGGGGAAGCTTCTTCGACAGCGAACTAATCTGTGATGCGATTAAGTACGCCTACAATGCTGGCGTATTGCTAGTAGCAGCCGCCGGAAATGATGCTTGGAGTCTTAGACAATATCCTGCAGTTTATGATGAAGTGGTTGCTGTCACGGCAACTGACAGCCTTGACAATCCAGCTTCATTCACCAATTTTGGCGATTGGGTTGAATTGGCAGCACCTGGTGTTCATATCTACTCAACCCTTCGGAACAATAAGTATGGTTACATGAGTGGAACCTCAATGTCAACCCCCTACGTTTGCGGTGTTGCAGCCCTAATCTGGAGTCGATTTCCAACAATGGCGCGTGACCAAGTTCGCGTTCAACTACGTCGCACAGCAGACGACTTGGGTGATCAAGGGTTCGATGAATATTTTGGTTACGGAAGAATTAACGCAAGAAATGCTGTCGAGAACTTTCTCCCCAATCATGATCTCCTCATTTTGAAATTGAACATGACTACATACGTTGAGCCGGGAGATTTGATGAGTGCCAATGTCACGATACTCAACTTCGGTGAAAGCAATGAAAGCAGTATAGAAGTGCAACTCTTGGTTGATGGCGACATTAAGGAGTCTTCGCTTATCAGCAATCTGCCAAGTGGCGCCTCAGCAGAGATCAGCTTCTCATGCGCACCCATGATTGAAGGAACACACAATGTCACGTTGTATTTGCTACCTGTGCTAGATGAAGAAAATGTTGAGAATAATGTCCTATCGAAAAGAATGTTGGTTCGAGTGGAAAAAGTCATCCGCGTTCCAGCAGATTATCTCACGATAAAACAAGCAGTTGATGTCGCAAGTTCTGGATTCAATATTTACGTTGCTTCAGGGTTGTACAACGAGCATTTGGTGATATATGAATCGTTGAGGCTCGTCGGTGAGCAGGCGAACACAACTTTTATTGATGGCAACGGAGTGGATGCTTTAATAGTGTTCTCCACAGTTGACTTCAATATTAGTGGATTTACCATTCAGAATGGCCGATGGGGCGTTTTATTGTGGATGGTAAGCAATGTTACGATGGACAGCAATAAGATACTTGATAATGATTTCGGCATCAATCTTAAGCATTGTGGTAATAACACGTTAAGAAACAACGACATAAGCGGCAACGTATTCAACTTTGGAGTTGAAGGCAACTCACTGCCGGATTTCGTTAATTATGTAGATAGTTCGAACACAGTTGATAGAAAACGCATCTACTATTGGGTCAACCAACATGACAAGCAAGTCCCAGTGGATGCTGGTTACGTCGCCATCGTAAACTCGACGAGAATAACCGTGAGGGGTCTAAGCTTAACGGGAAACTATCGGGGAGTATTGTTTGCATATACGAATAACTCAACCATAAAGAATGTGAAATCTTCAAATAATCATATTGGTGTTCAATTATGGTGTTCTACCTCCAATGCTCTCTCCAACATTACTGCTTCAGACTGTTATGTTGGAATTGATCTATCGTATTCCAACGAGAATATACTTGACGACAGTTTTGCTTCAGACTGCCTCTTAGGAGGTTTTTCATTATCTGAATCCAACAACAACAGCTTGAACAGCAACATAGCTTCAGATTGCTTTTTTGGAGGTATCATATTATTTGAGTCCAACAACTTGAACTTGAACAGCAACATAGCTTCAGACTGCATATTTGGCATAGGCCTACTGGGTTCCAGCAATAGCATCGTATATGGCAGCATGATTGCTGACACCAGCGTAGTTGGTGTCGCAATAGAGCACTATGGAAACAACAACACAATCACGCACAATATGATAATGTCTAGTAGTCGCGGCATAAGCTTGCTGTCGTCTAGCAACAACATTGTATCAGACAACACGATACTAGACAATTCCTACGGCATTCTCATAGGTGGGTCTAGTGATAACATTTTCTTCCACAACAACTTCATCAACAACAAGATACAGGTGCTTAGCGATAATTCAGAAAACATGTGGGATGATGGTTATCCATCTGGTGGCAACTATTGGACAGACTACACAAGACAAGTTGGTTGGCATTATTGCACGGATGATTATTGTGGACCGCATCAGAATGAGACCGGCTTTGATGGTATTTGGGACCATCCATATGTCATTGGTGAGAACAATACGGATAGCTATCCCCTAGTACATCCTTGGGGTCTAATACCCGGCGATGTGAATGTGGATGGGAAAGTAGACATTCATGATGCGGTGTCATTACTATCAGCCTACGGCTCTACACTCGAAGATGCAAACTGGAATCCAATTGCGGATATAGCGCCACCTTGGGGAAGAATTGACTTATACGATGCAGCAACAATGTGCTACCACTACGGACAGAAACACCCATAATTCACTGTTTCTAGCGCGCGCTTTTTCTATCTGCAAACGCATAGACTAAGCTTTTCCAGCTTTCATCTCTTTTTGCGTAATTTGAATTTTATACCTGCTTCTTATTCGTCCGCAAACTGGACAGAAAACTAGTAAATTTGTAAGCTAACCATTCACCATTCTACTTCAAACTCTCCATGGGAAACAAGTAACGATGGGCGCGGTGCCATCGCCTTATACAAAGTTTGTTAGCTTACAAGTTCAACCTATATATAAGGGGGGTCTAGTCACTCAGAGAGCCTCTTTCCCATAGCATTATTGATTCTTAGATAGTAATGTTTAATTTTTCAGAAACACTACTTTCTTGTTTGGCGATGATGATAAGGAGCCTTCTAATCCCACTGGCAACATCCATGCAGACGGACCCAACAGAAGCCAAAAGCTCGTGACGACGGGTTTACCCAAACATGGGACACAGTGGGCGCGGGCAAAAAATCCCACGCCGAGAGAGCTTAACCTAGAGGAGCGCAACGCTCCGCAATGAAGCTAAGTGATAGGTTACGTGGGAAACAAAAACGCCCGCGAAAACAACCTTTAAGTCTCACCATCACATACAAGTTTAGAAAATTAACAGAATCGGGCAGTGCAAAGTTTGGATATAGAAACAAAAATCGACCTGATCAAGAGACCTCCAACAGAAGAAATCCTAATCGAAAGCGAATTAAGAGAACTTCTACAAACCAACCCACACCCTGGACATTATCAGGGCTTCGAAATCTCAGGACTACTACACTTAGGCAACTTCGTTGTCTCAGGCTTCAAAATAAACGACTTCCTAAAAGCAGGAATAAAATGCCAAGCATACATGGCAGATTGGCACAGCTTCATCAACAACAAATTCGGCGGAGACTGGGACAAAATCCTGACAGCCGCAAAATACTATGCAGAAGCCTTCAAATTCTTCTGCCCAGACGTAAAAATCGTCGTAGGCTCAGAACTATATCACAACAACGATGAATACTGGCGAAACCTCGTAAAATTTTCCAAGCACATGACTCTCAGCAGAACTCTGAGATGCTTGACGATCATGGGCAGAAGCGAAAACGAAAAACTCGACCTATCTCAATATTTCTATCCGCCAATGCAAGCCGTTGACGTTCATGAGATAGGCGCAGATATACCCCACGGCGGCTTAGACCAAAGAAAGGCACATGTCTTAGCCAGAGAAGTCTTTCCGAAAATGGGTTGGCAAAAACCAGTCGCAGTACATCATCATTTGTTAATGGGCATAGCTGAACCAGTTAAACTTCAAGCAAAAGACAAACTGGAACAAGTTATCGCCAGCAAGATGAGCAAGTCAAAACCGTGGACAGCCATATTCGTCCACGACAATGAAGAACAGATAAAAGAAAAAATGCGAAAAGCATGGTGTCCAGAGAAACAAACAGAAATGAACCCAATATTGGAAATGGTTAAACACGTAATCTTCCACGAAAGACAAACATTCAGCATAGAACGACCAGCAAAATTCGGTGGCACAATCGAATTTGAAAACTACGACGAACTGGAAAAAGCCTATCGAAGCGGCAGTCTTCATCCGCAAGACTTGAAAAATGCCATCGCAAAGGAAATAGCCGCAATACTTGAACCCATAAGAAAATACTTCGAAAGCAACAAAGAAGCGCAAAAACACTTAGACTTCATGAAAACTGCCGAGATAACAAGGTAAACCTCCCTTGTCAACGCATCTTCAAGAGAAAGAGGAAAAAATTCTGCGACTTTTGGAATGCCTAACTGAAGAATCAGCAAAAGGAACACCCATAATCGTGGAAGGCAAAAACGACATCGAAGCTTTAAGGGTTTTAGGCGTTGAAGGAAAAATAATGTCTGCAAAAACAGGCGGAAAATCCATCCTCGATGTTATCTCAGAAGTGGAAAAATGCAGGGCGAAAGAGGTCATTATGCTATTAGATTTCGACAGAAGAGGAAAAGAATGGACAAAACGCTTAAAACAAAGCATGGAGAAAGCAGAAACAAAAATCAACCTCACCTTCTGGAATAGGCTATTGGAGCTTGTGGGCACAGAAGTGAAAGATGTTGAAGGTTTAGCAACTTACATGGAAACCTTAAAGAGGAAGATTCACAATTCATAAAACTAATAAATAGCAAAAGTAAATAATCTCGTGAATTGAGAGCAAAATTCTCTCATCACGCGATAAACCTAACCATAACAATACGTAATCAATCGGAGGTGGACATTTACGGGTTCATCACAAACGTTTACCATAAAGTATGTTATGCAAGCAAATTTCGAAATCGAAGGGGTAGTTGAAAAACCAGACGTTATAGGAGCAGTTTTCGGCCAAACAGAAGGACTTTTTGGACCGGAACTCGACCTAAGGGAACTGCAGAAATCAGGCAGAATTGGAAGAATAGAAATTGAACTTCATTCGAAACAGGACAAAACAACAGGCACCATCACCATTCCTACAAGCTTAGACAAAGTTTCCACAGCCCTCATCGCTGCAAGCATAGAAAGCATAAACAGAGTTGGACCATGCGCCGCAAAAGTAACACTTGAAAAAATTGAAGATGTCAGAGAAGCCCGAAGAAAAGTGATAATTGACAGAGCCAAAGACATTCTTCACAAGTGGACAATTGAATCCATGCCATCAGTGGACGAAGTCTTCAAAGAAGTTGCGGAAACACTGAAAATTGCAAAAGTCGAAAAGTATGGACCAGACGAATTATCCGCTGGACCAGAAGTCACCAGTTCCAAAGAGATAATTGTTGTTGAGGGAAGAGCAGACGTAATAAACCTTATGCGATGTGGAATGCTCAACGTATTAGCCTTAGAAGGAGCAAAAGTCCCTGACACAATCAAGAAGCTTTCCAAAGAGAAGGAGCTAACAGCCTTTCTCGACGGCGACAGAGGTGGAGACCTAATTCTGAAGGAGCTTTTGCAAGTCACAGAAACAAAATACATTGCCAGAGCACCGAGAGGAAAAGAAGTTGAAGAACTAAATTGCAAAGAAATATTTGAGGCCTTGGAAGCCAAAACTCCGATGGAAGAGCAATCCAAACTGAAAAAGGAGAAGCCGAAAGTCGAAATTCCAAATGAAATTGCTCAACTAATGAAAGGCTTAGAAGGCAGTCTAGAGGCTGTTCTCCTAAATGAAAAGTTGGAACAAATGGAGCGACTGCCAGTAAGCCAACTAGCCGAGAAACTCCAGCAAATGGAAGGAGTTGACACAGTTGTCTTTGACGGAATTATAACGCAAAGAATCGTTGATGTGGCAACCGAGAAAAACATTAAAAAAATTATTGCTTCGCGTACGTCAGAAGCAGTCAAACCGCCATTAACGGTTCAACTACTGACATTCTCAGACATAAAAACAGCACAAGACTGACTCTCGAAGAGCCTCGAATCCCATTAATATCCCCTAATCCTAATTCTAGCACATTTACACTCGCGTTTGGAGAGACGTGTAAATGGAAGACATAAAGCCTAAGGAAGTTTCAAAAGAGGCTGCAAGGCAGTTTCTCTGTTTAAGGCAGAGGTTTCTCCAGGGAAAAAGAGGCAAAGACGGCGTGCTCGAAGCAATAAAAAGGCTTGAATGTATTCAAACAGACCCAATCAACGTTGTACATCGAAATCATCATCTAGTTCTCCATAATAGGGTTACGGACTACAGTCCTTCATACTTGGATGAGTTACTTTACAAGGATAGACGTGTATTCGAATATTGGTGCAATGAAAAATCCATAATTCCAATTGAAGATTTTCCCTACTTTCGTTATCGAATGAAAAATCCTTCACAATTTCACTCTCCATTTTATGAACGAATCAAATCCAGAAGAGAAGAATTGAAAGGCGCAGTTTCCTATGTTCTATCGGAAATAAAAAAACAGGGACCACTCTCAGCGCAAGAATTTAGACAGATAGGAAAGATTAAAAACAAAGTGGCGACAAGCGTTTTAAACCTTCTATGGGACTGCGGCGACCTTATGATTCATCATACAGAAGGAAATCGACGATACTATGATCTTACGGAACATGTGCTCCCGCCAAACTTGGATGCAGAAACTTCAAGCAGAGAAGAATACGAACGGTTTATGATTAAGAAATATATGAAAGCTTATGGGCTTATTGACACGCGTGATTGGAGGTTTGGCTGGCTACCGTTAAAAGCCGCTCAAAGAAAGACAATAGTTGACGAAATGGTTGAAGATGATGAGCTATGTCCAGTTAGAATCGAAGGCGTTAAGCATCTATACTACGTTCTAGATGAACAGTTAAGTTTCTTTGAAAATTCTGACACGTCAATAAGCAAAACAGTTCATTTTGTTGCGCCTTTAGATAATCTCTTATGGAACCGTAGAATGATTTCCGAAATTTTTGATTTCAACTATGCTTGGGAAGTGTATAAAGTTCCCGAAGAGAGAATCTATGGCTATTTTACCATGCCAGTTCTGTATGGCACACGTTTCATTGGAAGACTTGACCCAAAGCTTGACAGACAAAACAAGAAAATGATTATCAATTCTCTAATTTTAGACGAGAAAAGCGTTGATAAAAGAATCATTGCTGAGCTTGGCGAAGCTCTCGAAAGATTCCTCAAATTCCATGGCGTATCGCGTATTGTTATCGAAAAGACTCAACCAAAGGAATTGAAAAAAGCGTTAATGAATGAGCTAGCTTGAGTTTGATGCACTTTCCGTCTGAGTGGTCTTTGAAAGACAGTGGATGAGGTTAGCTTTCGAAAAAGCTTGTGAGCTTTCTTGTTTCTGTTTCCTTTATCTTGGAAGCCAGCAACTGCTCCTCTGTTATACCGAAACTTTCGAGAATTCGACTTGCTGCTGGCACAACTTGTTTAGTAACATAGTATTCTAGGTCCACTTCATCGTATGAAGCATATGCGTAGGGTTTGACTCTTCCATATAGGCGGCCTGTGCCAACTATCACTACATAGCCCACTTTGTCGCCTACTGCAAGTTCCCATCCCTTCTCCCTCAACATTTTTGCAGCTTCAACATGAGAAGCCTTAACCTCATATTCCTCAGCGGGTTTGGTTAAGGTCTTCCAGATTATGAGGTCGCGATAGGGAACACGCTTTTGCCGAAGTTCCTGGATGAACTTTTGCACAAAATTGGCTGCTTTCTCTGGTGATTGTTCCTTCAAGACTATCTCTAAGACTTTTTGCTGTACGGTCTTGGCTATAGCTGCCCAATCTCCACGCACAACCTCTAAACCCACAATGTCAAGTCGTCCATTCGGTAAGAGTCCAGCATAGCGTTTTTTGGCTTCTGTGAAGAATATTCGCACATAAACCTTGTCAGGTTTAATTTCTAATCCCAGTTTTTCTTCGATTTCTTTTGAGAGTCTTTCAATTTTTTCTGGTTCATGTTTTAGGAATATGCTGTCAGTATCGCCATAAACAACCTTCAACCCAGCTTTTTTAGCCATATTAATCGCATTAAATATCGTGTGTCTTCCCCAAGCCGTGGCTGCCTCAGCTACTGGTTTTATGTACCATCTTGCTCCTATCCACCCAGCATAGCCATAAGAGGCATTAGTTATTACTTTTACAGCTTTTTGACGTGCATCCAAAACACGGTATTCAACGCTTTCTGTGGAAATCTTTTTCATTCGCGAACGAATTTCGTCCCGCACATTAATAAGGTAAGACAAAACTTCCTTATAGAAGCCTGCAGGCTCTTTCCTGAACCTATGCTTGACTTCTGGGGCTTCATAAACTCCGCATGTGGGTATGGGTTCTTTTGCTGGCACGTAGGTGTCTGGAGACAAATTGTAGGCTATCATGAGGTTGGGATACATGGACTTGAAATCTAAGACTGCAATGTTTTCATGCAGTCCGGGTTCTGGCTTCAGCACTATAGCGCCTGCGTATGGTCTGTAGGGCTGTTCAATTCTCTTTGGCACTAATTCGCCTGTTTTTTGGGCGTGTTTTATTAGGAACCATTCAACTCTGAAGCCTACAGCCGCCGTGCCAACATGGTCTAGTGGTAAACTCACAAGGCTTGAAAGCTGCATGGCGAAGTCTAGAATGGCTTCAGCTATTCCCATAACGCAACGCGTATTTTCCATAGAAAACTTTTTCAGAATTTCACGTTTTTCTTTGTCGTCCCAATAATCCGCAAAGTCTACGTCCTCAATTAATGTGCGGTTTTCAAGTTTCATCACGCCCAGATAATCTGCCAGATTTTCCAAAGTTTTAACTTTGACTTCTGGAAACTCGTCAGCGAAATCGAAGAGGTCTATGTTGGTTCTTCCAGTTATTGAAACGTGACCATAGACGCTTGTGTGGGGTTCAGTTCCAGCTTTGTCAACATGTAACTGTAATCCGAGCTTCTTGCATCTGTCATTGAGGTATTGCCAGTCTTGTCTGTTTACGCCGTAGCCTACGATGATGTCTGGGTCGAAGTTTCGCACATAATCTATGAAGGCTTCTAAAACGTGTTTGTCGTTTTTGTCGTCAGCCAAGAACTGTTTTTGTTCGCCACGATTAGTTACGGCGGAGATTATGATTACGGGGTTTCTGTCGGGTTTGGGTGAGCCTTCTCTGCTGTAGCATATTGTTGAAAAGCCCAGAATTTTCAGTTGTGGAGTTTCAGCCTTTTCTAGAAGTTTTGGGTGGGTTTTCGCGGTGTAAACTTTGTCAACTTGAATGCCTTTAATGTTCGTTTCTTCAGTTGCTTCTATTTCGTGCCATCCGCATGGGACAGCGTTGTTGTCAATTAGGTATCGCATGGAGTATCGAATGTCATCTTCGAAGCAGTCTTTTACTCCTTCGAGTTTTCGAAAAGCCTTCGAATATTTCGGTATAACATCTGGGTTTTTGCAGTAAACTTTTATGGCTTTTACTGGTTTTCCGAAAAATTTGCGTTCAACAACTTCAACCTTCACAATGAAAGGGTCTTGCTCTTTCCTTATTTCTTCAACAACCTTCGCTGAATCTGCACCTTCTTCAACCACAGCATAAAAGTAAGCAAGAAAGTTTCTGTCAATAACGAGCACTCTTTTTCCAGAATCGTCAATACACCAGAGCCAAACTTCGGGGACATTGTTCTTAGCTTCATAGTTTATGTCTAAAAGCCAAAATGCAACCTTCATAGCCTATCGCCCTCAACAATGAATAGTGAAGAAATGACACTTTTAACATTTTTTAATAGGCAAAAGCTGATTACTGAGTGTTACAACGCTACTGAAAGAGGCTAAAGGACTTTGAAAATCTTGGGAAGAAATCTAAAAAAAGGCTTTGTAAAAGTTATTCCAGAAAATTTCGACGATTTATGGCACTTGTACAATGTAATCTACAAAAACGATGAGGTTTACGCTTACTCGACTCGGGAAATAAAGCCTGATGAAGGGGGATATGCAAGACCTAAACGTGGGGAACGAGTCTCAGTTTTTCTGGGAATAAAAGTTGAAAGTGTCACTTGGGACAAGCTTTTAGGCAGGCTTAGAATTCATGGGATCATTTGTGAAGCGCCAGAAAATGTTCCTACAGGCGCGCATCACACGCTCAACATCGCCCTAAACACGCCAGCAACGATAGTGAAGGATAAATGGGCTGAACATCACATTGAAAGGTTAGAACGAGCAAGCAAAGCATCTGAAAAACCCATAATAAT
>Ga0172364_10002538_pt1 | contig 14528 bp, 14 predicted proteins | sample LakKivSesite10cm_FD_114545 | JGI IMG/M metagenome (GOLD analysis project Ga0172364, IMG submission 114545) | Sediment microbial communities from Lake Kivu, Rwanda - Sediment site 10cm | ecosystem: Environmental > Aquatic > Freshwater > Lake > Sediment | place: Rwanda: Western Province, Lake... | reverse complement strand
GGTTTCAAAGCAGCGCCCCACTTATTTATGTGGGTCAGCAAACTCCCTGTAGAAGAAATAACGCTAGCGGTTGCGTTGGCGTTGGTATTTTTGATAGGTGCACTCGCCGAAAATGTAAGGATCGCGGCGATAACAGGAGCATTCGTGGCCGGTCTAATTTTATCAAAAACGTCTGTGGTGGGAACACTCAAGGATAAAATTTCGATTATTGGTTACGGGCTCTTCATCCCACTATTCTTCGTAGAGATGGGCGTGCGCACTGACCTAGGTTCCTTGACGGGGGCCAGCTCCATTGCAATAGTGCTAGTCTTGATAGCGATCGTGAGTAAAATAATTGGGTGCGGCGGCGGCGCGTTGATAAGTAGATTCAGTGGCTCTGATTCATTACGCATCGGGATAGGGATGATACCTCGCGCCGAAGTCGCGTTAGTAATAGCTTCGATTGGGGTAAAGGCGGGGATCCTTACAGGCCCGATTGGAGTGCAGCTGTTCACGATCACGGTGGCAATAGTGCTTGTTACATCTTTGATTACACCTATCGTAATCAAGAGGGCGTTTAAGGGCGCCCCTCAAGAAGGAAAATGAGGCACAACTTGCGACGCTTTCTGATATTGCTCGCTCTATTGGCGCTCGTGTGCAGCTCAGCATTGGTTAACCCCAGCGCGGATTCTTCAGCCGACAGAGCTTATGGACACGTGGAAAACATAGTCAGCATCGGCCCACGTTTTGCCGGCACCGCGGCTGAAACCATGGCGGCGAGCTACATCGAAAACGAGTTCAAAAGCTATGGTCTGGAGGTTTGGGTCGAAAACTTCACCATCGAGAAATCTTACACGATTGAGGAAAACCATCTTCGTGTTACATCGCCCGAGCAGTTCGATCTGGATTTCGTTCCAATTCTTTACTCTCCCTCAGCGGAAAACGTGGCTGGAGAGCTCGCTCAAGTGACAGAGCTGCCAGCAAATTACGACCAGCTGCAAGGTCAATTCGTACTCGTGGATAGAGAAAATTTAGAGGGATTTATCGGAGAAATGACTGGGGCAATGCCATTAGCCGTCCTGACGTATTACGAGAATTGGCCGACGCACTCGGAGATATGGACAGCTGAACTCAACTTTCCCGTGTTGTGGATCTCATGGGAAGATGCACAGCATTTGATCGAGCTTCTGGCACATGATAATGTCGAAGTTAATTTGCAGTTTAAGGTAAGGGCTGAAAATTCGATATCCCAAAACGTCGTGGCACTCATGCGGGGCCAGAGCGATGAAACTATAGTTGTGGGTGCCCACCACGATTCCATGTTGACCCCCGGCGCTGTCGATGACGCCTCTGGCGTCGCGGTCGTGCTTGAAATCGCTCACATCCTTTCGACGGAGAACCTCCAACGCACAATACTATTCACGAGTTTCGGTGGGGAGGAGCTCGGCCTACTCGGTAGCGCTGACTTCGCAGGCAGGCACACGGAGAATAAAATCGTTGCTACAATTATTTTTGATGCGATAGCTCCCGGGCCCGAAAATGGGTTGCGCATTGGACTCGAAGGGCCACAGGAATATGCCACAACCGAATGGTTGGACGCCTACGCTCAGGAGCTGGCGGAAAACATGGGCTTCTACGCGGGGTCTGAGGACATTTACACTGTCGGAGGAGATAGTGATTACGCAAGCTTCACCAACCTCGGTGTGCCAGGGACTTGGGTATACTGGGTCAATCCGGAGCACGACGATGTCATATGGCCAACCCACACCTTGGGCGACAACCTCGACGCCGTGAACAAAACAAGGTTGGGGCAAGTCGTCACTTTTGGGGCAGAGCTCGTTCGCAGGCTGGCAGGTGAGGACCTAGAAGCACTTCAGTGGAAGTACGGATTCCCGACAAGGGCGGCATTTTTCATCGTAACCGTGCTCGGCGTCGCAGCGATCTCGATGGGAATAAGTTGTTTTCTGTATTACCGACGCAACTGGCAATCGACGCGTGCAGTTTTGATAGCGATCGCGGCTATATCGATGTCGATTATCGTCAGCGGCGGCCTATTGCTCATTTAGCCAAGTGTTTTATGCCAAAACATAAGAATTGGTTGCGAGGGGCAGGATGTTCAAAAACATACTTGAGGAGGAGATGGCTCGTAGGTCTGTTTTCAAAGATTCGAGCAAGCTTCTTCCTGACTATGTGCCGAAGACTTTAGTCCACCGAGATGAGGAGTTCAGGCAGCTGGCGCGAATTTTCAGGCCAGCGCTTGAGAGCAGGGTCGGGCAGAGGGCGCTAATAACTGGCAGCGTCGGCGTGGGCAAGACGGTGCTCGCCATGAAATTTGGTGAGGAACTCAAATCAGCTGCAAAGAAGCGCGACGTGAAGCTCGACTACATCCATGTCAACTGCCGCAAGCAGAAGTCGCCGCACATGGTCATGCAAGAACTGTCAAATCACTACTTGAAATTGCCTCCGCGGGGTTTTTCTCCGGAAGAACTCCTGAAGGAGAGCACAAAATGGTTGGAGAAACACGATGCATATCTCGCCATCGCTCTGGACGAAATAGACTTTTTCATCCAGCAAAATGGTCCAGACCTACTCTATGCACTCACCCGTTCAGGGGAGGAGCTCGGCGCCTTGGGGCGTATCAGCATCATCGCGATAGCTCGAGACCAGAACTTCACGCGTTCTTTGGACGCGGGCACTCAGAGCACACTTATGCATAATGTAATCCACCTCGACAAATATTCTGCTGTACAGCTCGTCGACATAATGAATGCTCGAATCAAGGAGGCCTTCAAGGCGGACGCGGTGGAGGACGACACCACGACGCTCGTCGCCGACATCGCTGCTCGTTGGGGCGACGCCCGGCTCGCCCTCGAACTGCTCTGGCGGGCGGGAATGCTCGCGGACGATGAGGGGAAGAGCCGAGTGACACCCGAGCACGTACGCCAGGCGAAGGCAGAAATACATCCAGAGGTGAGAAAGGAGGCGCTTCGTGAGCTACAGCTGCACGAGCAGTTAGTTTTGCTTGCGCTCGCTCGAAGGTTGAAGCTCTCCGGACAAGCGTACGCCATGACGGGCGAGGTCGAGACAGCCTACCGCGTCATCTGCGAGGAGTTCGACGAGCGACCGCGGGGCCACACCCAGCTCTGGGAATACCTCAAGCACGCGGAGGAGCTTGGGCTAGTCGATCTCCAGTCCTCCGGAAAGGGCCAACGCGGGCAGAGTCGCAGGATAAGCGTGCCAGATGTCCCCGTGAAATCATTGGCTGAAGAGCTCAAGCGGTTGCTCAAGGCGAGGAAGTAGGCACTTTATATTTATAACAAGTCTGACCAGCGGAGCATCGCACTATCCTTTCCACAGTCCCAGGACAAGGCCGATCAGGAATGCTACTGACGAATATGGTAAGACGTTGATCCACCCTCTCCCGACATCATAGAGCTTCGGCAGAAACTCCATCGCCTTGTCGTAGAGGTCGCTGAAACCTATGCTTATAGCCCCAGTCACGACGAGGACGATGACGAGTGCTGCAAGTATCAAGAGCCATTTCACCAAGTGTTTGACCAAAACGCCGACGAGCAGGCCGATGATGAATGGCACGATGATCGGAATCAGCCAGGCGATTTCGGGCGGGATTGTCATGGTTCACCTCTAAACTTAGATTGGGAGTGAGGTAAAAAATCTTTTGCAGACGATGAACTTGGAGCCATTTCTCCGCCAGCCGAAGCGATTGTCTGTCTGATTTGTTTGTTACACGTGTAACAAAAAATTTAATAGTGTTTGAACCTCAACAGCGCGGCCACACCGCCGAGCGAAAGAAGTTGCCTGCCAGCATCGTGCTCCGTGCTGATGACTATAACCTCGCCGCGAGTCTTTCTCACCTGTTTCAGCAAATCGTCTAACTTCGCTCTATCTTTTCTTAACAATTCATCCACGATCAACAACTTTTCAACGGCTCCAAACGATGCCGCTCGTGCGACATCTTCTTTCCCATATGTCGCTAACTCTTCCTTTGCAATTTTCGCCATTAGTTGCTCCATCAACGAAGTCTCGAAGGAAAGGCGATCCTCGTGCGAAATCTGTTCGACGAGGCCCCGCCGCACGATCTCGTAGAGTCCGGCCCTACCTCCTGCGCTGACATCGTCACGACGAACCTTCGAAGCAAGCTCTGGATAGCCCTCTCGAAGGAACTTGGTAAATTCCTCCTTCGTGAAGCCCGGCCCTGCGACGATCGTAGCACGCACACCCTCGCGCTCCATGACGTTGCCCATCGCCGCCGCAAGCTCGTGAAAGAATTTCTGCACGCCCGGCTCCTTGGATGCATAGCGTTTGCCCGCCCTAGGATAATAAATGGTGCCCACATGCTCGAGCCCGTACTGTCTGACCAGCCCCAGCTCCGCCGATTCATCGTCGAGGGCCACGAGCAAAACGCGGGGGCGCCTGCCCGCCTTGACCGCCTCCTGCAGCCTCTCGAGGTGCTCGGGCTGCCAGCTCTTCGTCAACGTCAGGACAAAACCAGGTTCGACGCCGAGCGAGTGGTGCTTGCCAACATCGGGGCCAGCCTCAATTTTTCCGAGCACGCGCAACAGGTTAGCAAACTTGTGAAACTCGACTCTTTCTATCTTTATCGAAAGCGTCACTGGTTTTTTCTCGAGCCGCTCCGGCCTGAGTTTGTCCGCCTCGGCTTTCTCCCGCCTCCACGTCAGCGCGGTGACGATGTCTCCCACCTCAATCAAGTGCTGCATGTGCCAGAGGTCGTCGAGTGTTTCAGGGACGAGCTTGATCTTCCCGTGCTTCATATCTCTGTGGATTATTCGCATGCAACCCCAACCATGACAGAATTCCCTTTTTATCCCATAACTTAAAAGTGAGTTGGGAAGAAAATGGCCGGCGACATCATCAGAGTGAGGAGTGCCAAGCCTTACGATATGAACACTGTTTTGGATATCGAAAAATTTTGTTTTCCCGACCCCTATCCCATGAGCCTGCTGAGCCGCCTCTACATTAACAGCCCTGAAGGCTTTCTGGTGGCGGAGGTGGATGGAAAAGTCGTCGGATATCTGATAGGTACGCTCAGGTGGGGTGCGAGCGGCCACATCATGGCGATAGGCGTCTACCCCGAGTATAGAAAAAGAGGTGTGGGCACCGCGCTGATAGTTCAAATCTTGGATATCCTGCGCATGAGGGGCGCAAAGAACGCGAGGCTTGAGGTGCGAAAAAGCAACAATGTGGCGCAACTTTTTTATCAGAAACTCGGCTTCAGACTCGGGGAGGAAATCCCACATTATTATGAAGATGGTGAAGCAGCCATCGTCATGTCGCGCGAACTCTAGCGCTGGCGTCGACGCAGATCATCGGGAGTAAAAATTTTTATGTTTGCAGGCGGTGCCCTGTCCAAACGGATGCGCATGCCGACAATATACTTCAAGTTCTTATCTGCGGCTATGTCGACGATTTTTTGCGTCACGACCCCATCGAATACGACTGCGCTGATCCCCTCAGCCTTCGAGAGGCTTTCCACAAGGCTCCTCACCTGCACCTCCTCTTTCGTGTCAAGGCCTGCATCCAGCAAGCGGGCCCTGAGCGACCCTCGCAGCTCGTTTATCGCAGCATTTAGCTTGGCGAAATTGCCCTCTTCTCTATTCTCTGGTGGAGGCGCGGCTTCCTCAGGCTTTCCTTTTGTCTCGATCACAGCCTGATCAGCTGGCACCTTATTCCTGAGCGCCTTCACTATCTCCTTCCGCGTCATCTCCTCCACCATCTTCCCTGGCGGGGCCCTAGCGACAAAATCTATCTCCGTCACTTGCACTAGCTCTTTTAGTATCAGGTCACCGCCGCGGTCTCCATCGAGGAAGGCGGTTGTCGTCTTGTTGCGGCTCAGGTCTATCACTGCCTTCGGGACGCTCGTGCCCTCGATCGCTATGGCGTTCCTTATCCCGCAGCGCAGCAAGGTGAGCACGTCGGCGCGCCCCTCCACAATTATGATTGCATCCGAATCCCTCACACTAGGGCCAGCCGGTAGCCCCTCATAATCTGATATCTCATCCACACGAATGTGCTCCTTCACCATCTCCGAGATCTCTTGGCTTTCCGTAGCTACGGCCTCCATCTGCCCGAGGATCTCCTTCGCGCGGTCGACGACGAACTTGCGTTTCGCACCCCTGACATCCTCGATGCGCTCGACCTTGATCGTGGCCTCGCATGGACCTACGCGGTCTATGGTTTCGAGGGCGGCGGCGATTATCGCGGTCTCGACCTTGTCCAAGCTGGACGGGATGATTATCGACCCGCTAGACTTCCCATGGGCCGAGTTTATGTCCACTTTTATGCGCGCGATCCTGCTTGACTTTAGCAGCTCACGCAGGTCGAGGGCATCCCCAAGCAGCCCCTCCGTCTGGCCAAAAATCGCGCCCACGACGTCCGGACGCTCGACCACGCCGTTCGCTTCAATTTTCGCATGAATAAGATACTTGGTCGTACCAATATCTTCCTTCATAGACAAAGCCTCCTTTTGGCCGATTTTCTCGGCAATCAGGTCTTCTACACGTTTTTCTTCTTTACCTTCCATGGGCTCTACGCCCTTCCAAAAGCCAGGTGAATTTGACTCGTGACTGGCTTGATTTGTGATATGATTTGATTTCGTTGGCGAAGGTTAAAAGCTCTGCGGTCGTTGTTTTTGTTTGTTACACGTGTAACAAAAAATCTTGCCGCCATCAAAGTATTTTTACGATGGTTATGATGCTAACGACTCCAACCAACACCATTATGCCCGCCGCGATGACCCCTGCGGCTATCGCCAAAGTCGCATGCTTTCTATCCATCCCTAGTAAATAGGCAATCAATGTGCCCGTCCAAGCTCCAGTACCAAGGAGAGGCACGGCGACAAATGTGGCAAGTCCAACAAGTCCCCACTTCCGATTGTAACTCCTCTTGAGGAACCATGTGAACACTGAGCGGATGGTTTTAGAACGTTTTATGAGGGGTGGAGCGAGCAGGTCAAGCAACTTGAAAATTATTGGCACTATAAAGATGTTGAGCGCGACGCATATCGAAAAAATGACTATGGGATTGATGTCTGTGAGCGCGAGGGCCAGAGGCATGCTGCCCCTGAGTTCGAACACCGGCACCATAGATATCAAAAAAATCAAGACAGTATTCAGCACTTCGATCCCACAGCCATTATATCTCCAACGTAAAAACTGATATTGGTGGCGCGATGAAGTACAAGCTCGTCGCCTTCGACATGGACGGGACGCTCATAGAGGAGGATAGTTGCTGGGGAGTCATCCACCGCCACTTCGGTACACACGCGCAGGCGACCGCGAACCTAAGAGCTTACGAGCGGAACGAGATTGACTACGTCGAGTTCATGCGCCGTGATATAGCGCTCTGGCAGCCTCGGCCACACATCTCTCAGATAGAAAAGATTTTGAGGAATCTACAGCCCACGCCGGGCGCAGTTGACGTCATTCCCGAAATAAGGAAGCGCGGCTATCAGCTCGCGATGATCACTGGCGGCATCGATGTTTTGGCGGAGAGAATTGCCCGCCAGCTTGGAATCCAACACGTGCTCGCGAATGGCCTCGCTGTGGACAAGCGAGGTTACCTCACCGGCGAGGGCATCTTCCATGTGGAGCCATTTCTGAAGCACGAAACCCTCGCGAAGTTGGCCGGGGAACATGGGGCGACGCTCGACGAATGCGTGGCCGTCGGAGACAGCAAGTACGATATCAACTTCTTGAAGCACGCTGGGCTGGCCGTGGCGATAGGAAACGACTCAACTCTCACAGAAGTAGCGGACGTCGTGATCAATGATATCAAACATTTCCCGCAGCTGCTCGATTACCTCTGACTTCATCTATACTCCAAAATCAATAAAATCATCGTCAAGCTCAAACTGCAGGCCACAACACTGGACAGAACAAGAGCAACTCCATTAGTCAAAATTCCATAGACTGCCCAGAGAAAGGAACCCATAAACAATATTATCCAAAAAGGCAAGGAGATGTCTCTAACCTGCCTTGTGATGGCCGTTTTGATTATCTGCGGAAGCATGGCCACGTTTACCAAACACGCGGCGATGATTCCAAGTATCTCGATTTCAATCGCGCTCATACAGAATCCGCTCACTATTTTGTTCATGGAAGAATTAGTTTGGTATCAATAAATAGGTGCGACACTTATTTTGATGACGAATCCCAAAAAATTCAGCTGATAGTATGTTTATATCTGTAAAGTAATGCTAAAAAATAAAAAAGAAAAAAATGGGCGTTAGAACTATGCCCAAAGGGTCCGGTAATTTTCGGCCGTGTCGTGGTCGATTACCCTCAAAATCGTTATTTCGCCACTCAGTATCTTGTTTTCAAGTTCCGAGGCGCCTTCCCATACCCAAGCAGGCTGGGCATTCCTCATCGCCGCTACAGTCGCCTTGATATTTTCTGATACTCCCAAGTCGTCAAGCATCGCGAGGGTACTTGCGCCAGATGCACCTTCTGCCATCCCAAGTCTCAGATTTCCCCCGGTGGTTTCTACCATATCTCTGAATTCGTTATCGCGAACCAACTGGCAGATGTTCAAGACAGCCTGATCGATCCTCTTCATCGCGCTGCTTATGACCAAGCCTGGCTTCATCCAATCCTGATCTGCGTCGACTCCCATGATAAATGGCGGTTGATATATCGGTATGTTGTGATCATTGTGATACTCTTCAACGGCATCGAATACTCCCAGTCCAGTTTGACCTGCTACTCCCCAGCAAACGGCCAAATCGTTGACGAGCTGAGCTTGTGCAGATGTCTTTCCGTCCGCTGGATTATCAAAGTTACCAGTGTAATGGTAAATTATCTTTGTCGAAGTCGCTCCTATTCCAGGTGCTGGCGTCCCGAACTTGTTTTCATACCAGCTCAAGCCCCAGTAGAGTCCATACCTGAACCCAATCTCGTAGGCGATTACTGGTGGAATCTCCATACCCAACACTATGCCGACTTGAGGCTTTGAATACTGAGCCGCTATCAGTGCCGCGATAACTCCCTCAATGGCGCCACTTTGTTCCTCACGGAAGAGGACGCCAAGCGCACCAGGGGTACCCATGGGGGTATAGTCTGGATAACCACTATCCGATGAGAAATCTATGCAGGCGAAGTTCTGCTGGGGGTACTCCTTTGCCACCGTATAGGTAGCTGATTGCAACAGGTATCCAATTGGTATGATCAAATCATAATCCCCCGAACTGGCTAATGCTCTTATATTCGGAAGATAGTCTTCTGCGGTGGTGCTGATAACTTCGGTGACCTTGTCAACAACCCCTTGCGCTAGGGCCAAGTCCAATCCTTTGAATCCCATATCGTTGAAAGACATGTCCCCTCTTCCACCGATGTCGGTAACAATGGCGACCCAAATCTCACCAGGTTGTTTTCCAGCGGGAGGACGAGTCAGGATATATGCACCGATCCCAGCGATGACGACAATTATAATCACTAGAATGGCCACGGTTGACATTGCAATTCCTTTATTTTCCAATTTTTCACCATCTTAAGTTAGTTTGCTACAATAAAAAGTTTTCCTAAATCTTACCAATTGCCGATGAGGAATAGCACCCTAAAAGGGATTTGATAATCAATCACCGAATTTCTGGCCTTCAGGATGAGGCTCTATATTTCTATTTTTCCCATTATCAACTTTCTGAGTTTTTCCTTCGATGTCTTCTCTTTTTTGAAATCCCCTACCTTAACTCCGTGGTCCAAGACCACGAATCTATCCGCAACGGGCCAAATATGGGAGAGATTATGGGATATAAAAATGACTGAAAGCCCGCGACTTTTCATTCCTCGTATACTTTTTAATACTTTTTCCGTTTCTTTAATCGACAAAGCGGCAGTCGGCTCATCTAGCACAGCGAGTTTGACGCCGAAATATATACACCTCCCCATGCTTACCGCCTGTTGCTCTCCTCCCGACAAAGTTGAAACTTCCTGTTTTTCGGGAGATCTGATTCTAATGCTGAGATCTTTTAAAGTGCTCTTGCATATTTCACTCATCTTTTTCTTATCCAAGATGTTAAAGGGCCCCACGCGTTTGGTAATTTCCTTTCCTAAGAAAAAGTTCTCCATGATGTTCATTGAGCCTACTAATCCCAAACGTTGGTGAACCGTTTCGATCCCTAGATTTCTAGCCTCCGCGGGAGAAGAAAATTTTACTTTCTTTCCTTCAAAATATATTTCTCCTTTATCTGGAGAGTATACCCCAGTTAAGACTTTTATCAATGTTGACTTACCGGCGCCATTATCTCCCACTAACCCCACGATTTCATTGTAGTCAACTTTGAAATCTACGTTCTTTAAGGCCCAAAATTCGCCAAATTTTTTGTTGATCTTTCTCATTTCCACAAGTGGTTTTTTCTTTCTCATGTCTTCCCCATATAACGTTACAATATCTCTTTTTTAAGCTATGGCAAAAAATAAAAAAAAATGAACCCTCTAAAAAGAATTTCCGGCCCACAATTCGGTGAAGAAGAGATACGGTAAAATACGTTTTAATGCTTAAAGATTAGAACAACAATAGGAGAGTTTATGGATCTGGAACATGATGCTCATCCTCCGAAGCTCAAAAGAAACAATCTGGAGTGGGTTTAAATGAGTTCGCTTGGTGAGCGTTTCTCTGAACTCGCCAAGCCTGTGACTCGAAGTCTTTTTGCGATTGTTATAGGGCTTGTAATCGGGGCCTTGTTCCTAGTTATCCGGGGTTATGACCCATTGATTGGATTTTACTACCTATTTAGAGGCGCCTTTTTCACCGAGATAGGGCTTGCGTCGACGTTGAGTTACACAACAACCCTTCTGCTGGTTGGAATCACGTTTGGCTTGGGAATGAGAGCTGGACTTTTCAACATCGGGGCCGAGGGCCAGTTTATGATGGGAGCCATGGCCGCCGTCTTCGCTGGCAGTTTCTCCCTTCCTCCGGGCCTTGGCCTTTTAGTAGGGATTATTTTTTCAATGTTAGCTGGGGCTCTCTGGGCCCTTCCAGTTGCCATCCTCAAGATCAAAAAAGGGGTCCATGAAGTTGTGTCGACGATAATGCTAAATTGGATAGCATTTTACCTCTGTTTGTATTTGGTGTTAGGACCGCTCTTTAGTTCCGGAATATCCAGTACATCGATACAAATCCCATCAAGCTCTCGCTTTCCCCTTCTATTTGGTACTTTGAGCTCAGCCATATTCATAGCCATATTGTTTGCGATCATCGTCTACTTTATTATGTGGCACACAAGGCTTGGTTGTAAAATAAGAGCAGTTGGCTTTGATCAAGAGTCTGCACGCTACATGGGGATCAAGCCAGGACGCGCCATGATGATCGGCTTTATTATCGGAGGATTGGCGGCCGGATTAGCGGGTGGTGCTTTAATAATGGGTGTACCTCCGAGCTACGCCGTCTCTACAAACCTCGAAAATATCATTGGTTATGGCTTCGCGGGGATCGCGGTCGCTTTGATCGGTAGGAACCACCCACTCGGCATGATATTTTCTGCCATGTTTTTCGGCGGGCTGTGGTCTGGAAAAAGGGACATGCAGATATTCACAGGTATTCCGGTGGAAATCGTCGATGTTGTGATCGGTATCATCGTGATATGTGCTGCTCTCCCTGAGCTGTTGGATATCATCAAGAAAAAGGTTAAACGAGGCACGGGATCCACGTGACGTTCAAAATTCCTCGATTTCTCACGAAGAAGTCTATTTTAGTGATTATTCTCTTTGTTGTAGTCATCACAATTTTATACATAATGCAGTCGGCCGATTTGAAGGTATCTAGCCTTATAATGATTTCGTTGGATGCTATGGTTCCGCTTGGATTGGTAGCAATTGGCGAAGTTGTCAACGAGAGAGCGGGCACGACCAATATAGGACTAGAAGGTATAATGTTATTGTGTTCCTTCGTCGCTGTTCTAGGTGCCCAAAATGCGGGAAACTGGGCTGTAGGAATCCTCGCTGGGATAGTAACAGGTGCGGCAATCGGGCTAATTCATGGCTTGATAAGCATCTACGCAAAGGGAGACCAAATTATCAGCGGAATGGGCATCAATCTCTTTGCTGCCGGATTTGTCGCCTATGGGATTTGGACTGTCTGGGATACGCCCGGCTCCCACCTACTTTCGACAGGTTTGGGGATGCCCCGCATATCCACACCTTGGGGAGGCTTGAGCTGGTTTGTTCCACTCACCATAGTTTTAGCTCTTGTGGTTCACTTCATTTTCTACAAAACAAGGTGGGGAGTCTGGATAAGGGCGGCAGGAGAAAGTCCAGGAGCAGTTGATGCTTCTGGAATTAACGTCTTTCGACTCAGGCTCCTCGCATGCATCTTCGGTGCCATATTGGCGGCTCTAGCTGGAGCTTTCATGAGCCTCGACTGGGTTCATATGACAACCAACTCATTGCCAGCAGGACGAGGTTTTATCGCGCTTGCCTGTGTCGTGTTCAGTGGATTGAGGCCCATTTCAGCCCTTGGAGCCGCCATTATCTTTGGTTTTTTCGGCGGCCTGAGCAAATGGATGATGGCTGTTCCTCAAGTTGTGGCTGCTATACCTCCAGGTGTCGATAATTTCGTAAATATGATCCCTTACATCGTCACTCTGATAGCGGTCGCTGTTGTGGTAAGCCGACGAAGATTTCCAAAGAGCGTTGGGCGGCCCTACCGGCGGGAAGAGATATAAAGGTGATTTTTAAAAACATGCCTTATAGTATTCAGTTTAGTGCAAGGTCGCCCCGAACTGCTCCACTACTTTTCCCGCTAACTTTGCACCGAGATGACCAGCTTCTTCGACAGTCTTTCCATTACTGAGGCCGAAGAGAACCCCCGCCGCGTAAAAGTCCCCCGCCCCTGTTGTATCCACAACTTTTACAGAATAGCGTGGAATTGAAAATCTCTCGCCATTTGAAAAGATGGTCGAACCTTTTGTTCCTCTTTTAAGACAAATTATACCTGTTTCTTCAGCTATGCCAAGCGCTGCTTCATCCTCCCTTGAGCCGACGAGAGCCTCCAATTCTTCCTCATTTGCAAACAGTATGTCCGCGCGAGGGATAATCCTGCGCAATTCATCTTTATTTTTGTTTATTATTGGCGGGCTTTCTAGCGACAACGAGATGCACACGTTATTCTTTTTTGCAAACTCAATTGCATCACGAGCGCTTTTTGCTATACTCCCCTTTTCTAAAAGTGTTATCGATGTAAGGTGAAGAAAATTTGAGTTTTTTATTCCCTTTGAGGGAAGCGCGTCATAATCTCTGCTGTTTCCCAGATCCACCGCGAACGTGCGCTCGTAGTCAGGTGTGACGAAAGCAAGAATTTTTCCTGTGTGGCCCTGCTTTTTTTCTAAAAATGAGTCGATACGCTGGGCGCGCAAGCTGTCCTCGAAGATCTTGCCTGCTCCATCTTCTGCTATATTGCTCGCATACGCAGATTTACCCCCGAGAAAACACACTCCCTCACATGTGTTGCGCGCGTTGTCTCCAGGGAGGCACGTGAAAATGGAATCCGAAACCCTAGAGTGCAGCTCATCGAGTTTTTCTCGAGGCAGGAAATTCGAGGCACCTTTTATCAAACCGTTTTTTGCCAGAAAATCTTCATTTGATTTGATAAAATAATCTACGAGCGCAGTTCCTATCCCAAATACATCGTATGTCTTTGTCATACACAAAACAAATGCTATTTGGTAAATAAATCTGTTTTTACTCCATGCTGAACGAGCGGTTGGCGACGTAGGAAGCCGGCGATTCCTTGGATATCTTTAACGTCCTTGCGCAACAATGCCTTCAATTTTTCACGTATATCCATAATCGGTTCGACACCAAGTCTTCTCAAGTGCTCGGCGCAAAATTCCGCGAGTTTATCCCCGGCGCGATCGAAGTCAGTTAAAATGATGATCTGTTTAAAACCCGTCAAACTCTCCAAAAAATTCAGCAAGGTTTTGCTTCCACTTGATATTCTAAAAATCTTTTCTTTTACATCGAGCTTGCGTAGCGCCCTTTCATCATCTACTCCCTCGACTAGGATAGGTACACCGCCGCTGGAATATTCCTTCAACTCATCGAGAAGCTCTTCTACCTGTTCAAGCGTTTCTTTCGTGAGCAAGCGACCACCATTTTTGTTTGTTACACGTGTGACAAAAATTTCACAGCTCGCGTTCGCCTGGACCGCGGTCGCCAACCCACAGGCCACGCCGCAGGCAGCGCGTGCAAACGTTAACATCGCGGGCAAAACAACTTGAGCACACCGTCTCACCGCATATCCCGCATCTGTAGACATCTATGGTAACCCGCCCACATATCGCACACGCCGTCGCTACTTTGCCCATGCCATCTCCATAGTAATCTTTTTATGAGCGCCCTTTTGAATTTATTCCCCAGGTGTTTTTGTGGAAATCATCTCGATGGGCTGGCATGAATTTGAGAAAGCCATATGTGTGCTGGCGAACACCCTGAAACAAAAATATGACCCAGATATCATCGTTGGGGTGGCGCGGGGTGGCCTTTTTCCAGCGGTGCGGCTCTCACACATCATGGGCG
>Ga0172364_10002533_pt1 | contig 14540 bp, 10 predicted proteins | sample LakKivSesite10cm_FD_114545 | JGI IMG/M metagenome (GOLD analysis project Ga0172364, IMG submission 114545) | Sediment microbial communities from Lake Kivu, Rwanda - Sediment site 10cm | ecosystem: Environmental > Aquatic > Freshwater > Lake > Sediment | place: Rwanda: Western Province, Lake... | reverse complement strand
CGATCCATCCCGGCTGGCGTCGTTGCTCGTCGTCGCAATACGTCGAGTATTCCTCCTCCTCGCGCCTCGCCAGCCGGGCGCCTCGACCGCCCCAATTCACACATCTATCTTCTCGCGGGTCCTTATCGACTGCCGCCCAACGCGAAAGGTTGTGGCTTCTGCCGTTCTACGCTGCCGGCACGCTTTTTCGGGGCAAATCGGCGCGGCTTGATGTAGACAGGCGACGGAGCGCGGCTATAGCGGCGCGCTCTGCGCGCGCGGGCTGGGCCCGGCGTGCCCCACGGGAAGGAGCCGCGATGCGAGTTTTCACGTTCGTAACCATGACCGTCTTGACTTTGTCGCCCTTGGTCCGTGCCCAGGCACCGGGGGTGCCCACCGGCATGCCCCTGGTGGTCGACATGAAGAAGGTGGAGGTCGGCACCTGGGCCGAGTACACCATGACCATGGGCAGCATGAGGCTCTCCTCGCGCTGGGCCCTGGTGGCCCGCGACGCCAAGTCGAACACCCTGGAAATGACGACCAAGGGTGGGCCGGTCGCGAAACCGGTGGTTTTGCGCATGGTGTTGGCCGTGGATCCCACGAGCGGCGCCAAGCCCCCCAAACCCATGGTCATGCAGTTCGGGGACGAGGCGCCCATGTTGGTTCCGAGCGACACCCCGGTGCAGAAGTTCCAGCGTCCCGATGCCAAAAACCTGGTCGGCAAGGAAGAGATCAAGGTCGCGGCCGGGAGCTTTCCTACCTCGCACTATCGCGAGAAGAACACCATGGGCACGGTCGATGTCTGGGTCAGCGAGGGCGTGCTGCCGCTCGGCATCGTCAAGGTTGTCACCTCGCCCGAGGTCGATAAGGGCGCCCCGGAGGCGATGCGGGTCCCGCCGGCCATCATGGAGCTGGCGTCGACCGGAAAGGGCGCCAAGCCTACCATCACGAAGAAGCCCCAGCGCTTCGACCCGAAGAAGATGAGCGGCCTGGTCGGCGGCGAGGGCTTGGGCAGCCCGTAGTTCCACGCTTTTGTGACCAAAGACGTATTCCGACAACGCGTGATTGCGTTTTTCCCTGCCGGGTGACAGAAACTCGTGGCGCCGGTGTTCGTTGCCTTCGTCGCCTCACCGGTAGCAGGAAGCCCTCATGAACACCAACGATGCAGAAGGTCTTGTCCAACGCCTACTATCTTTGCCTGTCTTTCGCTCCGAATGGGTGCTCTGGCTGCTCCTCGGCCTGTCGCTCTTGTCGGTGGCGGTGATGGTCGAACGCTGGCTCTTCTATCGACGCCGGAAACTCGATTTCGAGCCCTTGAAGGACGACTTCGCCAAGGCGCTCGACAAGGGTGATTTCGACGCGGCGGCGAAGCTCCTGGCGCAATACGACACGCTTGAGACCAACGTCACCCTGACCGGGCTGCGCGGCTACGAAAAAGGCCCCGAATCGGTCGAGGATCTGATCGCGGGGGCCATGAGCCGGGGCAAAGTCGAGTACGAACGCCGCCTGTCCATCTTGGCCACCCTGGCCTCGAACGCGCCTTACATCGGCCTCTTCGGCACCGTGCTCGGCATCGTGCGCTCGTTCAAGGAGATGTCCAAGGACATCGCCAACGCCAGCGCCGGCGTCATGGCCGGCATCGCCGAGGCTCTGGTCGCGACCGCGGTCGGCCTCCTGGTCGCCATTCCCGCGGTCGTGGCCTACAACGTGTTCAAGAGCATGGTGAAGGACTCGGTGACCAACACCGAGTCGCTCTGCCGCGTGCTCATGGCCGAGCTCAAGTCGGCCGGCAAGAAGGAGTAGCCATGCCCGCGCAGAACGGCAACGGCGAGGACGAGGGGCTCCTCGCCACCATCAACATCATCCCCTTCGTCGACATCGTGCTCGTGCTGCTCATCATCTTCATGCTCACCTCCATCGCCATCGTACGCGCCAGCATGGTGGTGAACCTGCCCAAGGCGGCCACCGGCGGCGCGCGCATCGAGTCCACGGTCAACATCGTGTGCGACAAGGACGGCCGCCTGGTGCTCAACGGCGCCCCTTCCACTTTCGAGGAGATCGGCAAGTTCGTGAAGCGCGAGAGCACATCCAACCCGAAGCTGCAGGCCGTGATCGCAGCCGACAAGGGGGTCGAGTACGGTCGCGTGGTGGACCTCATCGACCTGGTCAAGCGCAACGGCGTGACCACCTTCGCCCTCGACGTCGAACGCGACATGGCGCCGAGCAAACCCTGACCGGCGTTTTGCGCGATGGACGTGAGTTCTTCCGCCCAATCTCCCGACGGCCAAGCGGGTCGCCGGCCGCGGCCGACGCGGCAGAACCCCTTCGTCGAGAAGCGGGCGCGGCGGCGTGAGTTCTCGCGGGCGCGCACTCTGGCGCACGTGCGCGTGCCCATCCACGCGGAATTCCGCGCCCACCACCTGCAGCGGCATTTGCCGGCCTGGGTGCGCGCGGCCATCGGGGTTGCCGTCTTGCTGGTCTCGCTCGGGCTGCACGCGGCCTTCGTCATCATGGCCTTCGGCGTGGGGCACTTCGGCGCGCAGCGGGAGAAGGAACGCGAACGGTTGGCCATCGAGATGCGCGAGCGCGAGGTCAAGCCCGCGCCGCCCCCCGAGCCGGAAAAGCCGCCCGAGCCGAAGAAGGAGGTCGAGCGGGTGGCCGTGGTCAAGGCCCCCCCCCCGCCCAAGATCGAGGAGCGGCCCAAGGAACCGGACAAGAAGCCCCCGCCGCGCATCGTGGGTCTCTCTTTCGAGTCCACGGTGGGCGAGGGTGACGGCACGGGCCCGGCCTTCGCCGTAGGCAACACGCGCCTCGGCGAAACCGACAAGGTCGCGGTGAAGAAAGAGGACGTCCCCAAGGAGCGACCCGCGCCGGTGCGCGGCACGGAGAAGCCGACCACCGCGAATCAAGCCGCCACCCGCATTCCTTCGAAGGGCGTGGTCTTCACCGAGGCGAAGTACCGCGGCAAGCCTGTCAAGCCCGAGTATCCGCCGACCCTCAAGGCGCAAGGGGTTGAAAGCGACGTCGAGGTCTTGGTCTTCATCGATGCCAAGGGCAAGGTGACCTCGGTCAAGATTCTGCGCGAGTCGCCTTACCCGGAATTCAACGAGGCCGCCAAGAAGGCGGCCTTGGCCACCGAATGGGAGCCTGCCACACGTAACGGTGAGGGCATGCCGTCGACCAAGAAGTACGCCTACCGCTTCCGTCTCACGGACGATTGACCATGCGCAACGTTGTCCTCCTTGCTCTCACCTTGTCCCTGACCGGCCTTGCCTGCCAAGACCGCAACTTCAACCGGCCGGAGCTGCTCAAGGCGCCGCGGGTACTGGCCATCCAGGCCGAGCCGCCTCAGCCCACCTTCGGCACCTCGACCACCCTGCGCCCCCTCATCTACCAACCGGCGCCGAACAGCAACGCCCCCGAGTGCGCCGGCAAACCGGCGGGTGCGACCTACCGCTGGTCCTGGTGCCCGCTGCCGACCAGCTCGGTGAACAACTTCGCGTGCCCGGTCACTCAAACCCAGCTCGACCAGATGTACGCCGCGCTGGGATTGGGGCCTGCTCCCATCCTCGACCTGGGCGACAGCGAAACCGCCAGCCTCACCAATCCCTTCCCGGCGAGCCTGCTGCGCGACCTGTGCAAGGGAAACGTGAGCCTCTTCTCCGGCATCTTCGCTCCTCCTGGCACGGCCAGCCCACCCGACGCCGGGGTGGGCTCCATCTTCTCCTGCGCTCTCTCCCAGGGCGATGATCGAAGGAATCTGCAAGCCAGCCGCCCGCTCGGTTTCCCTGTGACCGTCACGATGGTCTACACACCGCCGTGCGGCTCTCCCCCGCAGGACAACTTCGGCGACACCCTGACCACCGTGTTCACCGTGCACCTGCCGGTCGACGAATCCGTTCCCCCCAACCAGAATCCCGCGCTCGGAAAGCTGTTCGCCACCTCGGGGGTCGACCCCGACGCGGGAGCAGCCAGCCCGCCACGCGCACCGGATGCCGGGGGCGTCTCCTCGGACGATGGCGGAAACGTCGCCCTCGACGGCGGCGCTACCGTGGACGGGGGAGAAACCTGGGACGGAGGCGGCGGGGCCTGGGACGGAGGGGGCGTCGTGATGGATGCTGGACAGCCGGCCGCCACGGCGACCACTCCGCCCGCGGGCGCCGTGTTGCTCGACTCCGTGCCCGTGCCGCGCCAGAAGCGGGTGGGTCTGTGGCTCGAACTGCCGCTGGCTGACGCCGAGTTCCTCCCCAACCCGGGCCTGGCGGACGAGATCAACATCCAGGATCAAAGCGGCAACACGAAGTCATCGATCTTCCACTTCGAGCGTCTCTACGTGTCCTGGTTCGCCGAAGCCGGTGAATTCGGCGCCGATTTCGTCGGCGGCCGGCGCACCGGCTATCAGCCGGCGCCCGACCGGACCGTCCGCCCGCCGAGCGAAGAAGACCTCATGACGAAGCAGGCGAGGGAGAACCGTTGGACCTTGCCCAAGACGGAGGACTACGCGGAGTCCGCGGCGCGCATCATCGTGGTGGTGCGCGACAGCCGCGGGGGTGTGGCGTGGACATCGACCACGGCGACCCTGGAGAGTCAGCCATGAGGGGCGCGGTTCGCTCCCTTCTTCTAGCCGCGCTCCTGGCTCCTTGGGCTGCCCGCGCCGCGGAGGAAGCCGGCACGCGCGAGAGCCGAACCGCGGCCGAGCGCGCCGGGGCCGGCGAGATGGTCAAGGAATCCGGCCCCACCATCGAGGCCGACCAACTGAGCAAGCAGCCCAAGCTTGTCCGCCAAGCCAAGGTCGAGTACCCCAAGGAGGCGCTCGGCAAGAGCGGCGAGGTCGAGATCAAGCTGCTGGTGGATCTCGACGACAAAGGCTCGGTGGTCGGCGCGGCCGTCATCGAGCCCAAGACCCCCACCGGTCTGGGCTTCGAAGAAGCCGCGCTCACGGCGGCCTACGACTTGGGCTTCGAGCCGGCCGAAGTCGCGGGCAGGCCGGCCGCGGTCCAGATCGTCTACAGCTTCAGGTTCGTTCCGCCCAAGCCGCCCGCGCCGCCGCCGGCCCCCGAGCCGGTCGCCGTCGAGAAACCCAGGCCGCCGCCGGTCAAGAACTTCGCCGGCGTGCTGCTCGAACGCGGGACACGCATCCCCATGCCCGGCATCCTGGTCACCGTGTATCGCAGCGAGGGCGAAACCCCGGTCGGCTTCGAGAACACCACCGACAGCAAGGGCGTTTTCCATTTCTTCGATCTGGGGCCGGGCGAGTGGAAGGTGCGCATCGAAGCGCCGTCCTACTACCCCTTCCGCACCACGGAAGAGATCCGCCAGGGCGAGCGTACCGAGGTCACCTACTACCTCGAGCGCGGCTCCTACAATCCTTTCGACGTCGTGGTCGAGGCCAAGCGCGAGCGCAAAGAGGTCAGCCGCACCGTGATCGAGAGCGCGGTGATCGAGAAGATCCCCGGCGCCATGGGCGACCCCCTCGCGGTCATCCAGAACTTCGCCGGGGTGGCGCGCGCGCAAGCCGGTACGGGCTTCATCATCGTGCGCGGCTCCTCGCCCTTCGACACGCGCTTTTTCTTCGACGGCACGCAGGTGCCGGTGGTCTACCACTTCGGGGGCCTGCGCGCGGTTCTGCCTACCGGCATGATCGACAGCCTCGAGTTCTACCCCGGCAACTACTCGCCCTACTACAGCGACGCCACCGGCGGCATCGTCGACCTCACCATCAAGAAGCTCAGGCCGAAGAAGATGGGCGGTTATGCCGACGTCAATCTGCTCGATTCCGGCTTCTACCTGGAGATCCCCCTCGGCGAGAAGGCCGCCGTCGCGGTAGCCGCCCGGCGCAGCTACATCGACTACATCCTCAACGCCGTCATCCCCTCGGATGCCCCCATCAACGCCCTCACCCTGCCGCGCTACTACGACTACCAGCTGCTCGCCAACTATCGGCCGGCGCCGGCGCACGACCTGCGCCTCTTCCTCTTCGGCTCGGACGATCGCTTCGAGGTCATCCTGCGCAACCCGGGCCGCGCCGGCACCGAGGTCGCAGGCAACCAGGTTCTCTTCGCCACGACCTTCTATCGCGGTCTTGTCACGTACAAGTACGTGCCGAACGAGCGCTTCGAGAACACCATCCGCCTGTCCCAAGGCCGCGATATCCAGAACACCCAGATCTTCAACTTCACGCTCAACTACACCGTCGACTTCACCCACTTCCGCGATACCGCACGCTACCAGTGGTCGCCCCGGCTCGCCCTCACGGCCGGCCTCGATTTCCAATACGCGCGCGTGAGCGGACTGTTCAACATCCCGGCGCCGCCCCAGGAAGGCCAGAGCGGAACCGACGTCAACCTGACCAGGGTTCTCCGTCAGGAGCTGTCGGGCAAGAACTACCTGTGGCCGGGGATCTTCGCCGAGCTCGAGTGGCGCCCCATCAAGCGCTGGCTTCTGCTGCCGGGGTTGCGCCTCGACTACTTCTCGCCGGTGTCCGACTACACCCTCGGGCCGCGCTTCACCACGCGATTCGAATTGACCCCGAAGTGGACCTTGAAGGGCGGCGCCGGCTTCTTCTACCAACAGCCCAACCTCGACCAGAGCGACCCGGTCTTCGGCAGCACGACCTTGAAAGCCCAGCGTGCCATCCACTACTCGGTGGGCGCGGAATGGAAGCCGCTCAGGCACATCACCCTCGACGCAACTCTGTTCTACAAAGACCTGAGCAATATGGTGAGCCAGACCCCGGCCTCCGCGGCCGGCGATGCATCGGGCCCGCGCTACGACAACAACGGCAGGGGCAGGGTCTACGGCCTCGAATTCGTGGCCAAGCATGAGCTGACGAGCAAGTTCACGGGTTGGATCGCCTATACCTTGATGCGCTCCGAGCGGATCGATTCGGGCGCAACCGGCTACCGCCTTTTCCAATACGACCAGCCGCACATCCTGACCGTCCTCGGAACCTATCGCCTGCCGCGCAACTGGCAGATCGGCGGACGTTTCCGCCTGGTGAGCGGCAACCCTATGACCCCCGTGGTCGGCGACGTCTTCGATGCCTCGGCGAACCGCTATTACCCCGTCTACGGCGCCAAGTACTCGGATCGACTGCCGCCCTTCCACCAGCTCGACATCCGCCTCGACAAGCTGTGGGTCTACAACAAGTGGATGTTCAACGCCTACGTCGACCTGCAGAACGTCTACAACCGCGCCAATCCGGAGGCCATGGAGTACAGCTACAACTTCCAGCGCTCGCAGGTTAGCCAGGGCTTTCCCATCTACCCCATCATCGGCCTTCGGGGGGAGTTCTAATGAGGCGGTCCATGCGACGAATCGTTCTCTTCCTGTCCCTCGTGCTCGCGGCCGCCGCGCAAGTCGCGCCATCCGCGGCGCGTGCCGACGACAACTCCGAAGGGCGCCCCATTCTCGAAGAGCCGCGCTCGCGCCAGGGCTACTGGATCGGGTTTGGCGCCTCGGGCGTTTCCGCTCAGCTCAACGAAGAAGGAAAGAACCGCGGCATCTACAGCGGCTGGACCGGGACCTTCCGCATCGGCCAGCTCATCACGCGGCGGCTCGGCCTGGGGCTTCTGGTGGAATACATTGGCGGCATCGGCAAGAACACCGACCTGGGCAGTATGGGCGGACTCACCCTTGAGGGAAGCTGCCTGCTATGGCGGGACCTGTCTCTCCACACCGGTTTCGGCATCGGGTACATCATGGTCAGCGACGAGCATGCTCTCGACACGTCTTTGCGCGGGGGCGGCGGCTCGTATTTCTTGCTGGGGATGAGCTACGACATCTTTCCCCTCAAGAAGAAGCTCACCGGCGGTTGGGCCCTCACGCCCGTCGTCGACTTCCATGTCATGCCCGACGGCAACATCAAGTACATGGCCTTGATCGCGGGGGTGCAGATCACGTGGTGGTCGGGCCTTTTCGACAACATGCTGCACCTGCCGGAGGACTAGCGAAGTGGCCCTCAAACCCCCGAGGGGACGACGGCCGACGATCCGTCCCGATGGCTGCGTCGGGCCTGCGCTTCCGGTCCTCAAGTACATAAGTACAGGTCCCCGGAAGTTGGGGACCTGTACTTATGAAGGGGTCTAGCCCGAAGGGGGTAGCGCGTGCACTTTCGGGGCAGCTGGTGCAAACTCGGCCTCCGCCTGAGCGGCCGGACTTGAGCAACGAGAACTCGCCCCACCACCAAGAACCTTCCCAACGCGCGGTGATCCTGCGTGCCACCGCGAGCGAGGTCGTGGGCGCGGGCATGCGCGTGGCCGGCCTCACCGTGGTCGAGCGCGCCCTCCGGCAGCTCGACCGCATGGGTCTGTCGGTGGTGGTTGCCTCCGACGGAAGCTGTCCTTTGCCCAAGTACCTGCCCCCCTCGGCCCTCTTGCGCCGGGTTCCGCGACCCGAGGAAATGATGGCGCTGCGCAGAGAGCTCGAGGGCGTCCCCGAGGTGGGGGCCGACGAGGTTCGGCCCTCGAATCGCTCCCTCGAGGGTGGCTTCAAGGTCTCCGATGAGGCTTCGCGCAAGCGCGCCGAAAGCGCCGTCTTCGCCGAGCTCGTGCGCGGCGACCTCGGCTTCGTGGCCCGCTACCTCAACAAGCCGGTGTCGTTCTTCATCACCCGCCACCTCTTGTGCCACCTGCCCTTTTCGCCCAATCAGGTCACGCTCGCCGCCGCCCTTGTCGGCCTCTTCGGCGCCGTGCTCCTCGCAAGCGGTAACTACGCCTTCATGGTGTGGGGCTTCTTCTTGGCCCACGTCCAGTCCATTCTCGACGGCTGCGACGGTGAACTGGCGCGCGTGCGCTTCCGGCGGAGTGTGCTCGGCGAGTGGCTCGACACCCTGGTCGATGACGGCCTCAACGTCGTCATCTTCGCCGCCCTCGGCATCGGCTTCTATCGCGCCACCGGGCGAGGGTTGTTCCTGGGCGCGGGACTTCTCGCTTCGGCCCTGCACCTGGTCTACGACATCGTCGCCGTCGTGGAAATCCTTCGCCAGGGTGAGGGCGGCGAGACCATCAAGATCCGTTGGCGGCTCACCGGCCGCGACAACGTCAAGACCCGGCTTTCCACCCGGCGTGCGAGCGCCTCCATGATTCTATACACCATGGGCCGCCGGGACTTCTTCCTGCTCGCCTTCCTCGTCTACGCCCTGCTCGGCCAGGGCAGGCTGGCGCTCATCCACGCCCTCATCGTCGCGGGCACGCTCTTCGTCGTCGCCATGGCCCAGGTTGTCTGGCGCCTGCGTGGCAGCCCTGCGTGATCCCATAGCGCGGGTTTCGCCCGCAACCGAAGAGGGCTCCAGGCGAAGAGGGCTCCGCGAAGAGGGCTCCGCGAAGAGGGCTCCAGGCATCAGGCGGCAGGCTTCAGCTTGTTCGGTCGAGAGCCGCGTTGATCTCGTCCATGGCCCGGAGGGCGTCACCGTGGTGCTCTAGAGCGCTCCCGGCTTACACCCCAGCACCTAAGCCTGCAGCCTGCAGCCTGACGCCTCACCACGCGGCTGCTGAACGAATCTTCGTACCGAGCGAAGATCTTCGAAGATAGCAGATCAGAGGATGACGATCTGGCCGGGAGGCGCGCCGGGCGGCACGGTGATCACGAAGCAAGCCGCGTCCGGCACCGCCCACTTGAAGGCGTTGTACCAGAACTGCGGGATCACATAGGACGTGCTCGGCGTGTGGCCCACGCACTGCAAATAGGTCTTGACGTCGTCGTATTGCGGGTCGGGGGTAAGCCCCCACTGGCTGGTGTAAGTCACCCATTCGTCGGCCCACGCAAACACTCGCCCCTTCCCCACCACCTTCGCCGCACCGACAATGGCCCCGGTCTTGGGATCCTTGGCGAAGACGCTGCAGTCGTTGCCCGGGCAGTTGATGGAGCGGCCGCGGAATGCGCCGACCTTCCCAAGCGTAACCACTCCCGCGTCCGGAAGGAAATTGGTTGTGATGGCGGTGGAGTTGGCGTCGGTCTGGAGCCAAGCATCGAAGGGTATGGAGCCATAGGAGCAGTAGCAGAGTGGCTGCGAGCCGGTCACCGGGCAGTCTTCCTGCTTGAACACGTCGTCTCCGTTGTACGAGATGCCGAAGGGGGCAAGGAGCTGGTTTAGGGGTTGGACCTCGTTCGCCATGTCGCTGAAGTAGCCGGACATGGCGATAATCGCCCCACCCCTCTCGGTCACCCATCGGTTGAGGCGGTCCACCTCGTCCTGCGAATAGGACCACGGCTTGCCGTAGCGATCGGTCTGCAGCTCCTGCAGGATCACGACGTCATACTGGTTCAGCAGCTCGTCCGTGAGCGGGACTTGGGTCGTGAGCATGGTCATCTTGGCCGTGCCCTGGGTGTTGTCGTTCATGAACTTCTGGAAGGCGTCGGTGCTGTCGGAGCCGCTGAGCTTGCCGTAGTGCGCCGGCTGCCCCAAGGAGAGGATGGTCAGGCAGATGTCGCAGTTGCCTGCGTCATCGCAACGGTACGGTTTGACTTCGAGCATCTGATCCGCCGGACGCGTGTCCGGAGGTGCCGCGGTGGCATCCAGGTTGATGTGAACCCCACCGCCCCCGCCGCCGCCCCCGGAGAGCGAGACACCCCCGCCCGGTATCGAGCCGCCGGTGTTGTCGACGGGTGTACCCCCGATCATGCCCTCGGCACAGGAAGAAAACGGGAGGGCTGCGGCCAGGGTGGCAGCCGCGGCCAGGGTGGCCAGTGTCTTGCTTGCAATCGCTTTGTCGGGCTTCGGAACCATAAGAACACCTTGCTTGCTGGCAGAACCATACCATGGGGGACGCCGAAGGTGTCTCGATTCCAGGTGAGCCGGGGCACAGCCAGGTGTCGTGCGCTCCGGCTTTCTGTTCGTGCCCTTGGCCGTCCTCGTCGCCGACGTGCTTCTTCGAGCAATCTCGATAGCTTCACCAGGCCATGGCGAGGCAATCGGCCTCCCCTTTGCGGCTTCTCTTTCCCCGCCAAGGAAGCTGGAATATGGTTAGAGCTTCGCCATGTCAACGACCCGCATCAAGACCAGCTCCCAACTCGCCAACGTCCGCTACGAGATACGCGGACCTCTGGCCCGTCGGGCCGCGGAGCTGGAGAAGGCCGGGCACGAGATCATCAAGTTGAACATCGGTAATCCCGGCGCCTTCGGCTTCCGCGCACCGGAAACCATGCGTCAGGCGATGATCGAGAATCTGCGCGATTCTGACGCATACTGTCACCAGAAGGGAATCTTCCCGGCCCGCGAAGCCGTTGTCATGCAGCAGCAGAGCCGCGGCATCATGGACACCACGGCCGAGGATGTCTTCATGGGCAACGGGGTGAGCGAGCTCATCCTGTTTTCCCTGCGCGCCCTGCTCGACGAGGGCGACGAGGTGCTGGTGCCCAGCCCCGACTATCCCCTATGGACCGCGGCCACCCACCTCAACGACGGCAAGGCGGTGCACTATCCCTGCCGGCGCGAGCTCGACTGGCTCCCGGACCTGGATGCCCTTGCCAGGCTGGTCACGCCGCGTACCCGCGCCATGGTCATCATCTCGCCCAACAACCCCACCGGCGCGGTCTACCCGCGCGAGGTCCTGCAGCACATGGTGAACCTCGCCGAGCAGCACGGCCTGGTCATCTTCACCGACGAGATCTACGACCGCCTCACCTATGAGGGCGCCGAGTACACCCCCGTCGCGACCCTGGTCAAGCACACCCTGTGCGGCACCTTTTCGGGCCTTTCCAAGGTCTACCGCTCGTGTGGCTTTCGCGTGGGCTGGCTCAGTTTCTCCGGCGAGAAGGAGCACGCGCACGACTACATGCTCGCGCTCGACACCCTGATGTCCCTGCGCCTGTGCTCGAACGTGGTCGGCCAGTGGGCCGTGCAGACCGCGCTCGGCGGCTACCAATCCATCTACGACCTGACCAAACCGGGCGGCCGTCTCTACCAGACCCGCGCCGCCGTGCTCGACGGGGTCAAGCGCAGCAAGTACCTCGACGTGCTGCCGCCGCGCGGGGCCATCTATGCCTTCCCCGGCGTGGACCTGGAAAGGCTACCTGACTTCGACGACCAGAAGTTCGGCATCGACCTGCTTGAACGCAAGCACATTCTGGTCGCGCCCGGCACCAGCTTCAACGTGCCCTACCGCAACCACTTCCGCATCACGCTCCTGCCGGACGAGAAGACCATGGCCGAGGTCTTCGCCCGGATGGAAGATCTGCTCGACGAGTACGCCGCGGCAACCGCGTCACCATAGACTCTGTGGTGAAAACCTCGGTCGCTCGTCACGGCGAAATCGTCGCGTGCAGCGAAGAAAGCGCACGGTAGCAGCACAGAGGGAACGGGACGCACCGCGAAATGGCAAGACCACACCATGAATGCCGTGCTCGAATCCAACCACTTGCCCTAGGCGGGTCGGCGGGTGTAGGGTAGCTTGCCCGCCGCTCCTTGCCTTGCTGCCGGAGTAGTCCATTCCGCGTGAGATCGTCTGATCGGGCCGCTGTATGTGGAGCCCGACGTGAACAGAAAGGAGATTGCGACATGCCGACCCCCCGCTCCAATCGTATTTTCAATCGGTGTCCCGAGACTGGCAGGCGAACCGGGCTCAACTGGGAGTCCCGCTGGGTGAAGCTCTTCTTCCCCATCGCGAGCCTCCTCGCTGTGGCGTGGTTCGTGATCCGGGTTGTTCCCCAGCCCGGCCGTATCGCGTACCCGTGTCAGCAGTTCGCGGCCGCCACCTTCGGCACCTATCTGGCCGGGCTTCTCGCGGTCGGACTCGGGCTGGCTCGGCGCCTGCGCCGGGTGTTCCACTTCGTCAGGCAGCACAGCATGGCGATTGGCGGTTTCTGCGCCCTGGGCGGGATGGTTGCGGTGATGGGCAGCCTCGCCATCAGCTCCTGTTCGAAGACAGATGATGTGGCGGCCGATCGCGAGGCGGTGACGCGCGCCACCGCCTCGGCGGTGTTCGAGAGCGACCCCTACACCGACACCACCGTGGTACGGGTGTGGGATCCGACGGTCTCTTCGTTCGTGGTTGGCTCCACGCCGACCGACTACTTCTGGCGCACCTACAACCAGACCAAACTGCGCAACATGCTCGAGACCACGCTGCTGCAAATCACCGGCGCCGCCACCCCGTCGCAAGCCTGGCAGATGATTCTGCCCAACCTTTCGTCGACGACCAAGATCGCGGTCAAGGCCAACATGAACAACGTCGGGTTTTACTCGGATTGGTACCGCTCGTCGGTGACCACTCCCACCATGATGATCGCCCTCTCCAAGAGCCTTGTTGCGGCCGGAGCCTCGTATTCCAATATCACGATCTTCGACAATTCGAGGAGCATGCCCACCCTGGTGAGGAACGAGGTGAACGCCGAGTGCCCCGGAGTCCAGGTGCGAGGCAACGACATGCCCCTGTCGAGCACCCGAATCAACGTGGCAGGAGGCAAGTCGGTGACGCTGCCGCAAGCGCTGGTCGATGCCACCTACTTCATCGATCTGTTCCTTTTCAAGAAGCACAGCGGCGGCATCACGGCCGCCTTCAAGAACTTGGGGGGCTTGAATCGAGACGCGAGCGCGGTCCTGCACAACCCGGAATACTCGAGCTCCACGACGCTGGCCACCATCATCTCCGACCCCTCGATTCGCAACAAACTCAAACTGTCGATCAACGAGGCGATCTTCGGTTGCCAACAGCCGACCGAGTACCTGACCAGCTCGGTGCTCAACAAGACCGACTACTTCCCGGGCAAGATGGCCAACAGCCTCATCGTCTCGCGGAACCCCTTCCTCATCGACGTCGTGTCCCTCAGCTACATGAGCGTGGAGAAGAGGAACAACCCCAATACACCCGACGGCGACATCACTTGGTTGCGGAATGCGGTCGGCAAGTTCCCGACCTGGGTCAACGGGGCCATCGGCAGCGCGAGCGTGGTCAACGGCGGTTCCGGCATGCCGCCCAAGGACTTGGCGTGGAACCCCACCTACATCGAGTACATCTCGATTCCGAACGGCTCGTCACCACCGCCAGGCACGGGCGGCACGACCGGCTCCGGCGGGGCCGTGGGCACGGGCGGCGTCGTGGGTACCGGCGGCGCGACGGGAGCCGGCGGCGCGGGCGGCAGCACCTGTACTCCCACGACCTATGAGGCGGAGAGCATGTATCACTCGATCGGTGGTGCGGTTCCGGGCGGCTGGAATGTCTGGGGCAACGGCTACATCTCGACTCAGCATACCTTCACCGCCGGCACCACGACCGTGACCGTGAACGCCTACGGACAGGCGGCGCTCGGGGTGTGGCCGCACATGGTGGTCTCGGTAGGCGGAACGACCATCGGAGAGGCCAACGTCAGCGCCACGTCATATTCGCCCCACGCGTTCACCTTCACCGGAACCGCGGGCAGCAAGGAAATCCGTGTCGCCTTCGACAACGACTACTACGGTGGCGGCGAGGATCGCAACCTGTACGTGGACAACGTGGTCGTGACGTGTCCGGTTGTCCCGGGCACGGGCGGCGCGGTCGGGACCGGCGGCGTGGTCGGGACCGGCGGCGTGGTCGGGACGGGGGGCGCGGTCGGGACCGGCGGTGTGGTCGGGACCGGCGGTT